>WLWG01000357.1_pt1 | contig 47586 bp, 60 predicted proteins | sample 6712871 | NCBI WGS metagenome assembly WLWG01 (sample SAMN12718693, study PRJNA515312) | sponge metagenome | isolation source: marine sponge | host: Mycale hentscheli | place: New Zealand: South Island, Marlborough, Capsize Point | collected 2003-05-01 | reverse complement strand
TATTGGTTTTGATACCTGTTCAAACCTGTCAAATGGTCGATTTATGGCCGAAACCCGCCACTTTTGCCTGTTCAATATGTGTGTCACTTTATACCCCCTGATACCTCAAATCCCTTTCAAACCTATCAAAAGGGTATAAAGTTTATATCTTTTGCTTTTCAAATTTCTCTTATCTAGTTCAAAAACTTTTTAATTTTATTCTCAAAAACCTCTTGACACATAAATCCCCATACATTAATCTAACTTACATAAGCAATCGTGCTTATAACTTTTCTTCCCTCTCAATAAGGACACAACTAATGAACACTCAGTTTGAAACCAATCAGACTCCCGATCAGCCTATCGCCCCGACTACTGATGTTCCGGTCACCAATCAGGAAGTTGTCGCTCCTACCGCTGCCGCCGCACCCGAAGGTCTGTTCTTCTCGAATGATGTCGAAATGCGGGAAATCCCTCGCGACAAGGAAGGCCATATCGATATTCCCGAGTTGGCGAAAACTGGCTATGTGTTGTTCGATGCCTCGGAAGCTTACAGTTTCCAGTCCTACATTACTGATCTCCGATCCAATCCAGTTCTTTCCTCGAAAATCTCTACCTACTTCCAGACCGATGACGAGGAAAACATCACCCTTCCCGAAGGTTTTTGCATGTTCGTGCATTACGTTCGGCGCCGTGCAGACACAAAAGCTGGTGAGACCGGTCTGCAACTGGACCGTATCGTTGTGGGTGCAATCCCAACTGTCGAATTCCTTACTTCTTCCGTTGCCGGAAAAGATTTTTCGCTCGCCGTGATCTGCGAGGCTCTTCTCGCCAAGATCATGTCAGCAATCGACAGTGAAAAGTCCTATCCGAAAACTGTTCCCGACTTTATCGTGTCTGGCCGCAAAAGCGATCCTGGCCTTGCAGCATTCCGAAAGATCGCACCCGCCATGTGTGAGGGTTTGAAGGCACTCACTCGCGGCAAACTCACTCTTACTCCCAACCAACTTCAAACCTTGCTTTCTTCCTCGCGCATGTCCGAAAGTCTCTATCCGAAGCTCGATAAAGAGTTTTGGGAAAAGATCATCGATCGGGCGATTCAGTTGTGCGAAAAACAGGGTTTGTCGTCCAGTTGGTTCACCAATGCGAAAACCAATCGGGATATCGAAGAAGATGTTGATTTCTCGATGGATGAGATCGACGACGGGCTGGCCGGTTTCCTCGCAACCTGATTACTGCCAATCACCAACTAGCTGATTAACGGATGGGCCGGGGATTAAGTTTCTCGGCCCATCCTTTTTGTAATGAATCGATTTCACACTAATTTATTGTTAATGTTAATTCACAAGAATGAAATAGATTATTAAGCTTACTCGCGCGCGCGTACATTTATATGGGGCGATCATGCCAGGGCAAGGGGGCATCGAGGCCGATCGATGCAGGCCCTAGGGCAGGGTGTGAGGGGGATACGGCTGTAAATCATGCACGATCATGCCCATATGCCAGCCCTACCGCTGACGGCCCTCCTAGCCGCCCTAGCGTCGATGTTAATAAATGATCTGAATAACTTATTGTCGATTTTGCTTGCAATCTCTTCACATATACAATCTAATAACATTGTTATCCATCAAACTTGAAAGGACAAAGTTATGTTTGTTGTAACAATCACCCAAGACACAACACATTTCAAATGCGGGACACATTGGGAACTACCCAATAAAGAGGAAACAGACAAGCTACAAGCTGATCTGAATAAAACTTACAACATCAGTTACAGCTATATGCGGGTTTATGAGAAACCTACTTCACTGCAAATCAAACAATCTACTGAAAACATGCCAAAGCTTAGCGATCAAATGTTTGATGTAACATTGGCAGACATCAAAAGAGCTATAAGAGATTTCACAGAAGAAGCACACTATATGAAAGATGCCAAAAAGAGGATTAAAATTATCCAAGCTATCAACTGTCTTGAGATTATTGTCGATGAACATCAGACACTAAAGACAGCTCAGATTATGAAAATCTATTCTGCAGCGCAATTCTGGATAGAGATTATTGAGGATAACGGCCAAGCATACTCTCAGCGCCTACGCTCAATTCTCTAACAACCGTCAAACAGCCAAACAGGAGTTAGTTTGATGCTGCCAACAATCTATATCGTCGAGATCACAAAGAACACACACGCGATTGAGCAAAATGGTTACATAACCAATCATCAGGGAGATGGTGTGTTTATCTCTACAAGACCATTTGTCTTCACAAGTTTCCTAATAGCTTGTGAAAACATCATTGAAGCCAAAAAGACTTGGCCATATGCCGAGTACAAGGTTATTGAATTCGACAAAAGAAAGGAACATTTGGCCTAGCGGTCAAAAAACTTCTTTCAAGCGATTGACAGATTGAGCGGTTGGGTATTAACCTAGCCGCTCAATCACGTTAGGAGTTAAACAGATGGCCAAGACAACCATGTATGCAGTTGAAATCACACTCAACAATCAGGTTTTCAATGCAAGTACCGAACATGATCCGGTTTGCATTGAAACTTGCCGCGATTTGACGCTTTTCAAGCATTTGTTCCTAGCTACCAAATTGCTCGACAAGCTGAAAGAGCACAAAGACTTGAAGAATGCTACGTTCCAGATTGTTGTCTACGGCGTGAAAGAGCTATCCAGGGATTAGGTGAAAAAAGTTTCTGAAAGGGGTTGACGGTTACCTAACTAGCCGTTAATCTCCAATCACAACATCAGGAACAGGGAACAACGGTCATGCGTAAAGAGATCAAAGAGCTTCAAGCCAAATGTGAAACCAATATTGAGCGCATTGGCGATTGTTGGGCGGATCGGTCAAGAATGTTTCGTGATTTGCACATGGCTCTCAGTCTGCTACGCAAGGCTAGCTACCTACGCCACGATGCAAACAGGAAGTTGATGGTCAACAATGCGAAATTCTGGTTAGCGGCCGCTGAGCTTTGGAGGGCCGACGCAAAGAACTCTTTGAGATCAGCCACTTAACACTTGCGAGGGGTGGCGCACGGCGGCAGAATGTTAAAACCGTGCGCCACGAAAGGTAGGGGGTACTTCCCCCAATTTGTTTTTAGGGTTCCTGAGGATAAATAATGAACTTTCCCCTTCCCGATAAAAAAATAAAAAATAATAAAATAAACTTATCCAAACCCTCCCCCCAAAAACTTATTCCCCCTTCTCCCCAAAAACTAATTTCAGGAAAGCCCGGTAACGAGGTTGTGGGAGATAAGGTCGATGTAAGAAGAATAAGAATATTACCTAACGTGTTAGCACAGCAAATAGCCAAATTGTCTACTTATGGATTTAGCATTAAAGAAATAGGAGAAATGGTCGATGAGACCGAAGAACAGATAAAGATTTGGATCCAGGAAGATCCTTATGAGATATTTAGGAAAAGTTGGGAACAAAATGAGCGGGGAGAACTATTAAAGAAAGTAGAGAAGATTGAGGAAGAGAGGGATCTCAAAGATACGTGGTGGGAGATTGAGCGTTGGTCAGCTAAGAAAGTATTGGAAGAAGTCAGTAATTCATTATGTGATTCAGAATATGCATTGAAAGTAGCTAAAGAGGCGAGAAGTGTAAACGGTAGTATCAATCATGGGCGTGCAGATAGATCCGATAGGCCAGAGAATGGGCGAGATGGTGGATATGTGAATAACTTAGTTCGGATTGAGATTGGAGACAGTTATAAGGGCGTAGGGCAGGGCGTAGGGCAGAGTACTAGTGTTCAGGTAGTAGGTAGTAATGGGAGTGGGAAGGTATTGGATGGGAAGGTATTAGATGGGGATGGGGACAGAAATGGGGTATTAAGGGAAGTTGATGGGCATAAGACCTACGATAGTTTAGACGTTAAGGGCGTGAAAAAGTTATTGATGAGTGAGCAAGAGCAGGAACACTTTGAGGAATTAGGCGAGAAAACATTAGAAGCCGAAACAAAGAATGCGTTTGAAACTCTTTGGATGAACGAAGAGTTACCTGAAAAGGAGCAAGGCGATGCGTGAGGTTAGTCAATTTGATAGGATGGTGGCCAGATTTCTAAATGTAGTAAGTAATTTCGGAATAGGTGTTGGCGTAGTGATGGTTATAGGTGTTTTGATTTTTGCATTGGCAGCCTGTTCAGTCACTTGGCCAGATGAGAGAGCCTGCGGTAAGACACTAGAACTATCTGACGAGATGATCGAAAACATTCAAGACGGATATAAGACCACACACGATCAGCATAAAAGGGCTATTCGTTTGTTTGAAAGTAATACCAGAACCTGTGAGAGTAGCTATATCAATTATCATAAAGTAAATGAACGGAACGAAGAACTAAAAGATATTATCGACGGAATGCAAATAGATCCCGACAGAATGATATTCGAACCTTTGGGAGAATGGGAAGTTAGTAGATTTGGAGATCTAATATGAGTAAAATTAACCTAGCACTCAGATTAGCGGAACTACTTATTGCGTCTGAGAGAGAACAACATGATGAGCGAATGATTCATATCACGGATCAGCTCAGAAGTAATCTCGATAATCTGCAATCTATTTTGGAAGAAGACCAGGCAGAACTTAACGACAAAAGAAAGAATGAATACAAACAACATGAGTTGCCTATTGCGACAGAAGAGTTACCTATGGTCATGAAAGTGTTAAGCGTAGATGAGCTAAAGAAGTAATTCGAGAGAAGACAGAACTTTTTGCCCACCGACCCCTTGGGGTTGACTATTGGGCCGAGAGGAGATAAGCGCGGAGGAAGGCTTCGAGGCGTAGGCCGAGGAGTCGAGCGCTTTTGTTTGACGATTGGATTAATAGTCAAGGTGGGGTTAAAAAAAAGTTATGGCCCGTGGCTAATAAAACACCGATAAATATTTCTCCTGAAGAAGTTGTAGCTTTAGCTGCACGTGATAATAAGTTCTTTATTCATTTTATGATGCCTGAATTACAGTTTCCTGTTCCAGATTTTCATGATGATATATTTAATAGAATGAAAGAGATCTTAGCAACTAGTACAGATGTGCGATTAGGTAAAACAGAGTTCTCAGCTGATCAAAAAACTAGATTATGTTTAGCTATTCCCAGATCACATAGTAAAACGACCCTAGCGAAATTATTTGTTGCCTGGGTTTTCATGTATACAGATATTGGGTTTGTGGTCTATGTTAATAAGACCACAGATGCAGCAATTAAGTCTGTCAATGACATCATTCATTACCTTCTTTCAGAGAATGCACAGAAAATCTTTGGTCCTGTAGACTTCGTTGTAAATAAATACGGCGAAGGTGAGCACCATTTTTGGTATAGAGGTAAACTTCGTATTATTAAAGCCTTAGGTACGGGTAAACAGATTCGCGGTATGAATGTAGACAATATGCGGCCGCAATTAGGTATTTGTGATGATATTGAAGATAACGAGAATGTGAATACAGATACTAATTTGGCAACTACAAGAACTTGGTTCTATGGTCAGTTTCTAAAAGCTATGGCCAGGTTCAATACTCCAATCATTCATATCGGTAATCTTATTTCTGATAAGGGGCTTTTAGCTGATCATTTAGCTAGAGATAGTTGGATATCGATCAAATATGGTTGTTTGTTGAGTAATGGACAACCGTTGTGGCCTGATATGTGGCCTTTATCAGCTATTCGTGCTGATTTTCATGATTATATGCTTGCAGGTATGTTAAGTACCTGGTTTGCTGAAATGATGAATATGCCTACGGGTGGTCATACGCATATAGTTAATCCTGATAAGATAACATATCTGCCTAGTATTGTAGAAGCTGAAGATGTAGAGTATGGGTTTATTACTGTTGATCCGGCTATAAGTGATAAACAAACAGCGGATAATTGTGCAATTGTTTCCCATGGTTATGTTTCACCTTATTGGCGTCAGTTAGAATACTGGTGTGAAAAGAATGTAACTCCTTTGGAGATGTTTCAAGAGATTATCAATCAAGCATTTGATTGGCGATTAACTTATGTAGGTGTTGAATCAAATGCCTTTCAAAGTGTTTTAATTTATATTTTTAATTATTGGTGTAGGAAATATCGATATGATAATTTTGTATTTGTTCCTTTATATAACAAAAATAAAAAGCTTGACAGGATCAAGAGCTGGTGTGGTATGTTGCACGCAGGCGATACAGCTTTAAATAGTGATGATACTGCCATATTAGATTCATTGTTGGATTTTAGGACTGATAGAACTAATAATGATGATGATCTTATAGATTGTTGTTCATTTAGTGTTCAGATGATAGATAGACATATTGAGGATATAATAGAAGCTTTACACCCAGATACAGCAATAGATTATGAACTTAGCAAAACAACCGTTTATGAAAGATGTCCAGTCTAGGAGAGTCAAATGAGGCCCGCACACCAGTTTGGTTTTAATAATGGCGCCATCAAACTGAGCAAAAAACAGCATGGTGACTTTCTTGATTGGCTTGTTACTAAACATATTGAGCCTGCGAAACAGATTAGAGACAGCAGAGCTATTAGGTTCGATGCTGTAGATATTGACTATCATGGTCATACTGTATTTAGTGATGAGGATCTTAAAAGATTACAAGATAAACAGAGAGGTGGTCCTGAGAAACCTACTCAATCTAAGATCCCATTTGCTGGTTCCCATATTAACAGAATTGCTGAAACGCTTTTACTGATTTTCAAGGATAATCTTGGACTTTATCAAGCTACAAGTAATAAGAATAGAGTTGATCTTGCTAGAGCTTTGACAGATGAACTCAATAAACAGAGTTCTACTTTTGGTCATGTAAGTGCTTTGAATAGTTTTCTTATTCAAATTATGAAATATGATTTGGGTGGTATGGTTGTTTCTTGGGAAGAAGATTCTGAACCTAATATTGAAGTTACTGAACAACAGCAAATAGCTTTTACTGATGAAACTAGGGTACGAGGTAATTTTATTAAGTGTATTGATGTTTATAATACATTGTTTGATCCTAGTGTATCACCAAGAGATGTAGCAAAAGAAGGTCAATTTTTTGCTACTGTGGAAGTTGTTTCAGAATTCACAATTGCTAAGCAGGAAGAAGCTGAGCGTATAGTTATGCCAGCTAATAAGGGTAGTCTTCCTGATATTGGTGAAAGATGGTATAGAGAACCTCCAGTTATTTCTAACTCTAATACCGGACAAACTGGTGTTAGTGTGAAAACACCATGGTATGCTGGTTTGGGTGATGATACGCCACATAATTTTCGTCATCATGAGCTAACTACTGTTTATATGTGGTTGGTTCCTAAAGAACATGATATTAGTTCTTCTAATAAATATGAGATGTTTAAGATTGTCATTCTAGATGGCGATCTCGTTGTGCAAATAGATCCTCTGGATTTTGCACATAAGATGTTACCTCTCGTTGTAGCAGAACCCTTAGCAGAAGAGGAGGAGACCAATAATCGCTCCCTATTTGAAGTACTTCAGCCACTCCAAAGCTTGGCAAACTTTGGTCTTAATGCGCACATTGCTAGCCATCGGAACGCTCTTACTGATCTGGTATTTATTGATAAAAGGGTTGCAGATACTACTGTGCTAGATCCGGAAAAAAGAGTTCATTTAGTTGATGGAACTAAGACGGATGGTAAACGCATACAAGATAGTGTTGCTGTTTTTCAGCATGCACCTTTGAGTAATAGTTTGGAGGCTATTACTACGTCTACAGAGTTGATGGAACTTATTGCACCTACTGGAACTGTTGAAGATTTGGCTAATTTGGATAGAGCCACGGAATTTCAAGCTCAGGCTGTTCATGATACTGCGGGACGTGCAACTAATAAACTAGCGATTATAGTGCAGGATCAAGCACTCAGATCACTTATTGCTATGTTGTATTTCAATACTATTCAAAATTTGACAGTATTGGATTCTATTGATGAGAATGGAGAACCAAGTGAGATTCCAATTACAGATATTGTTAAACATAATGTGCGATTTGACCTAGGCAACGGATTGAAAACACTAGATAAAGCCCGAATAGAGCGTTTCTGGATTACTCTATTGGATAGAATTATTCAAAGTCAACAGGCTCTTCAAGAGGTGGACGTTGTTGCAGTTCTTGATCATGTTTCCTCTTTGGCAGGAGATGGACAGGATGTTTCTGCCTTTAGAAAGATAACTCCTTTGTCGCAGATGTCTCCAGAAGATCAACAATTGGCGTTCCAACTCTTACAGCAGGAGAAACAAAAACAAACAGAAGCGCAGGTAGAAGAATCTAATGAGCCTGCTGCAGTCCCAGAAGGTCCCCTTTAATAGAACATAAGGAACAAAGTTATGCCTACGCAAGATTTTGGTGCTCTTTTCTCTAATAGCCAAATTGGTGTCACTTCTTCACCTAATGAGCCGGATCCTAACATTGATCCTTTTGGTTTTCCTATTGAGTCAGATGATTCAAATGACAATAAAGGTGGTGACGACGATAATAAAGGTGACGACGATAATAACAATGATGATGAGCTTGACTTTTCTGCGTTATTCGATAATGTTAATGATGATGACGATGATGACAATGATAACAATGATACGCCAGATGCTAATAAAGTTTGGGAACAACATCTGGAATCAGTCAGTTTTGTTTCCGACGCCAATCTGACTGAAGAAGATTGGGAAAAGATTGCTAATAGGGATGTTGCGCCAATTCGAGATCTAGTTGCTAGTAGTGTCAAAAAAGCTTACCAGATGGCACTCGTAACTAGTAATAAGTTGATGGAACAACGTTTAGTCGGTTTACGAGAGGAGATGGAAAGACTTTCCGAGGGGAAAGTAAAACAGAATACGGCAGAAGAAATCCTTTTTGCAGAAGTTCCTCAATTAGCGAGGATGAGTAAACAACATATCAACCAAGCCAAATCGATGTTGAACATGGGGTTAATGAACGGATTAGAGCCAGATGATGCAGTGCAGAAAGTTGCTGAATTCTTCGCTGCCTTTGCAAGTAAACAGCGCGCGCAGTCAAATAAGACTCCGCCGGCTGGCAGAAGAAGTAGAAGACCTGCTAAGCAGAAAGACACTGTTCCTCCTGCTTGGTGGGAAGTAGCAGGTAATTAAGTTTTAACCCCAGTCGAGGATAAGCTAATGGCTGTTCAAGGCGTGTTTCTTTCCAGTTCTCATGTGCAAGGTGGTCGTGTCGGCGACTTTGCTGGTGAGGTTCTTCGTTACAATACCGAAGGTGATGCGCCTTTCTTTGCGCTTTCGTCCGGTATGAAACGTGAAGGTGCTGTCGACAACGTTACTACGTGGTTCCAGCAAAATGTTGTTACCGGTCGATCGACGACAGCTACCAATGCCGGCACGGGAACTACTTTCACGGCACTCGATGCAACTTTCTGGAAGCCCGGCAGCGTTCTCCTTGTTGAGACCACTGGCGAACGTATGTTCGTTACTGGTATCTCCGGAAACGTTGTTACGGTAACGCGAGGTTTTGCCGAAACAACGATTACGGCCTTTGATGGTTCTTCAACGGCTGTCGGTATTCAGGAAGTTGGCAACGCGTACGAAGAAGCTTCCGATCGTCCGCAGGCAATTGCCTTCGAAGGCTATCCGGTTACCAACTTGATGCAAACCTTCCGCGACAGTTATGAAGTGTCGCTGGAAGCGCAAGCTGTCAAGATGCTTCACGTTCAGAATCTCCAGAACGAGAAAAGGCGCCAAGCAGCTTCTTTGCACGCGCAGTCGATGGAACGTGCAATGATCTTTGGGCGAAAGAATCTTTCGCTCACTAGTGGCCGTCGGCTTTCTACTATGGACGGAGTTATCGCTCAGATCAAATCTAATGTTATCGATCAGACCGGAACTCCTTTGACGCGTGTCGCCCTCCGTGACTATTTGCAGGATCTCTTTGCTGTTAACATTGTCGGCGAGCCCAACGAGCGGATTGCCTTCGTTGGCAATAATGTTTTGGCAGTGCTCGATACGTTGGCATTGAACAACGCAACTTACAACCTTCAATCCGGTGTGACTTCTTTCGGCATGCAGATCAAAAGGTTTGAAACGCCTTTTGGGAACATCATGCTGAAGTCGCATCCGATGTTCATTCAGAACCCTCTTTGGCAGAACCTGGCTTTGTTCTTGCATCCGGGTGCTGTCAAGACTCGTTATCTTCGCAACACTACTTGGGATGACAATGCTTCTGTCGGAACTCGTAACGGCCGCGATGCCGACTTTGGTGTTGTGACGACTCAGATGCTTGTCGAGTTGCATTTGGAAGCAACTTCGATGGTCATCGAGAACATTGAAACTGCGGGTACCTAATCCCGCTAGTTAGTTTCTGAGTGAAGGAGCAAAGTCATGAATTTGTCACTTAAGTCCGATGCCGAAAAAAAGAACGCCTCACAAGATTCTAGTTCTTCGGCAGGGCAGAATCTCGTTGGAGGAAATCCCTCTGCAGCCCCAAACCAAAGTGACACGAAACAAGAACAACCGAAAACTGAAAAGTCTTCGGAACAGCCTGCGGTCGCAACACAGGTCACGCAAGAAACTCAAGAGGAAAAGTCCCAACTGACTCATTACCTCTGTTTGTCAGCCAATCAACAGACTATTATCTTGTTGCCTCGTGAAAAAATCAACAGATTGAAGTTTGTTGACCGTGTTGCTTCCACAGATGATCCTGATCTAATCGCTGAGATGGATCGGCGAATTGAGCTCAATCTGCATAATATGCGGGCTCGGATTAGAAAGATCTCGCGTGTCGAGGCAAACGCCTATCGTGAGTCGGCTCGTTTGCAAGCTAGAGCTGCTGTCGTCGAAATCGGTTCCGGCCGGGCTGCTGCCATCTCTGGAACATTGGGTAGCTAATGTTTAGTGAAACTGTCGATGATCTAGTTCTTCGTGCGCGTACTGCGCCTCGACAGTTTACGTCTGTTGTGGCGGCCGTAAATGCTGCCACGCAGACTCTTGCTAAATTACGCTTTTTTTCTAGAGATATGCTAGAAGATAGTATTCTTTTAACTGACTTGACAGTGAATGAATATATTTGGACATTACCTTTTAGGTTTAGAAGATTAGCTACTGCTCAGTATATACCAAATGAACGATTTCCTGAAGAAGCAGTTCCTGGTAGAGTTAATAAGAGTAAAGACTTTGTTTGGTATAGAACCAGTACATATATTGCTTTTAAAGGTGTTTTAAATCAGACGTCTATTAGTGTGCATTATGCGCGTTTTCCTAGACATTTTGTTTATTTTGCGGCTGGTGACAGGCCGGCTACTTTTGACAAAGAAACAGAAACATATTCATATCTTGAACCTTTTGATGTAGATGATACAACTAGAGCCAATGCTTTGGATCTAACGACACATTGGCTGTTAGAGCATTATAAAGAAGCTGTCTTGGAGATGGCATTTGCTGATCTTCGAAAAGATTCTGGTCATCCCACATCACGTTCATTGTTTGCTAAGAGTAATGAATATAGGCAAACAATTATTGATGAAGAACCTTATGTAACGATTGGGGATCAAGCCTATGGCTTTGACGGATGATCCTAGAAATATTGATACAGAGGTTAGTAATATTGAGCCTTATACTTTACGTAGGCTCTTGGGGGCTAACTTTGCTATTATTAGGAACCTTTTATTTGGTGGTGCTGGTGTTAATGGGACTTTCACAGCATCTAGTGGACAGACTATCACGGTCACTAACGGTATCATTACGGAGATTGTAGAGCCATGAGACTTCAAGGGCAGTATCGCATTAAAAGTAATAAGTCTGAGAAGCCTCTCATTCTTCCTAATCTCATTACCAATGAAGGTGAAGCTTCATTTCTACGTATGATCGTTCAAGCTGATAATGTCGATGTGCCTTCTGGAGGTAATTGGTTTGTTGGTTTGATTGGTAACAATGCTTTGGATGAAACATCTGTTTTAGCTGATATTACAGATGAAGTTCCTGTTTTAAATAATTACGCACGACAGCCTATTTTACGTAATGCTACAGGTTGGCCGACTATTACGCAAGTTGATCCACATCATCGTGCTTTGTCTGCTAGTGTAGATTTTGAAGCAACTGGTGGAGATTTTGCAAATACTTACACACGTGTATTTCTTTGTAACGTTGTTAGTGGAACAACTGGAATTCTTTATAGTGTTTCTGCAGCGGCTCCAGCAGCTATTCAGATTTCTGATACTGAAATTCAATCAATTTCATATGAGTTGTTCCTGAGTTAAGAAGGGCGTTGGATGACAGTCTATAACGCTAAACAGTTTGGCGGTTTAGTTCTCGGCATTGACCGGCGACAAGTTGCTGAACCTTCAGTGTTAGACGGTCGTAATTTTATTGTATCTGCAAAAGGTCCTAAGTCATCATTCGCTAATGAGTTTCTTACTTATCAGAAATTACCTAATGGTGTCAATGTTGATGTATTTGATTTAGATACAGAGTTTCTATTTTTTACTGATAGTGCAGTCTATGAGTACTTTCCGGATAGCCAGGCTTTTGTTCCACGTTATGTGTTGAGCACGCCAGCTACTGACAATTTTCCGTGGTCTGCAGCTTTTGTTGGTTTACGCTGGTACTTTACAAAACCTGGCGCTAATCTTATAGAATATGATATTGATAACAATATTTGGACTGAAGTTACAACAGATATACCGACAAATCTAACCGTATTAACAGAAAGTGGTGGTCGTTTAGTTCTTGTTGGTGATACTGAAGTTAAGTGGTCTGCTATTGATGATGGGACTAATTTAGTTCTAGATATCGATGCAGGTGTTGGTGCTCAAGTTCTGTCTATTGTTGGCAATGGTGCTGTACTAGGTGTTAAACCTTTTAGTACAGGTTTTATTGTTTATACCGAAACTGGTAAACTTTGGGCTGAAGATACAAACCTTATTAATCCTTACAGGTTCACTCCTATTAGAGATAAATTCGTTCCTATTGATCAGTATGGTATTACTGAGTTAGATCAAACAAGTCATATTATTTTAACATCTTCAGGTTTGTATTTATCTAAAGATTTTGCAATAGAACCAATTTTTGTGACATTGTCAGAAGAACTTCGACAGAATTTATTTTTGAAAGTAAGTCCTAGAATTGTTGGAGCTTATAGGATATTTTTTGACCAAGAAAGGCAATTATTCTTTTTAAGTATTTCTGAACAAGGTATTATTGGTGAATACAATTATGCTATTAATGTATATTTACCTATAGATAAACCTGGTTTGTTTGATTCTCCACACGCAAATATCTTTCTTTTACCCACTACAGAGATTACATCTAAAATCGATGATCTTGGTTTTATTGATTTTGATGATAGAGTTAAAGTAATAACTGATAATAGACAAACAGAATTCTTTGAGAAACCACAATTCTTTTATCATAAGTTTACAAACGCCGAAATACCTTTTAGGACTGAAGGCGCAGTACAGATTTTTCCTGCGGGTATCCGTATGGAAGCTTTTACGACTGTGTTAGACACAGCTCCTGATGGTTTTTATACTGTTCAAGAAAGTAATTCCTTCGCAGAATTTACCGATAATATCTTATTGGCTGAAGTGCGAACAATATCTACTACATTTAGCGATGATACAGATTTTGATGATGATACAACTTTTAATGATGTAACTATCTTTCCTGCCCTTATTCAGATGGGAGCAGGTTTCGCTGATTCAGCTATAACGCTTTATCGGCCAGGTTTTGTTCTTATTGATTCATTTGTAGAGTTAGGTCCATTTAGATTATTAGATCAAGAGATCTCTGGGCGTCTTCAAGAAATTGATAGAATTATTTCGGGTGCTGATAATGTTAGTGTTTTAATTGAGATTGAAGATTTAGAACTTGTTTCACCTGATCAAACAGAAAATTTAGAATCTGGTGCTTTGCTTACTACAGAAGATTTAGGTGAAAACGATAATCCTTTCAATAATAATAGTTATCGTTTACGTATTGTTGGGACGATTGATGGTCAAACAGTTTATCTGGATAATAATGAAGTAGGTGAAGAGATAGCAGTAGAAGGCACGGAGAGAATTTTCACTTGCTTTTCTCAGGGACTGTACCATACTGTTATTTATGAGCCTGTAGTTATCGGTGATAGCTTTCTAGTCTCTACTTTAGAGCTTACTGCCCGTCCAGGAGATTGGATCGATGCCTAAGAGTTTACGTTTTCGTCGATTTAATGGCACGCAAACTCAGGCGTTTACTGGAGCGGATGCTGAGTTTACAGTTAACTCTTCACGACGTTCTATTCATGTTCATGATGGCGCAACACCTGGTGGTGTAGAGCAAGCTAGAGCTGATATGACTAATGCTCGGTTAGCTAGTGCTTCTGGACAAGGTATTGTTAGTGCTGCAACGTTTGCTGCTATTCAATCAGCTTTAACTGTTACAACGGATGTAGCTGCTTTACAGAGTGATGTTTCTGATCTAACAGATGAAGACGCTGCTAATAAAACACGATTGTTGGCGATTGAAGGAAAACCTAGTTTTGCTGGTATCACCGAAGTATTCTTTTCAGATCGAAGGTTATTGAATACTGCTAATGGTTTTGAAATCAATGAATTTGTTTTTGACAAGTTTCAAGATTCAACAGCTCTGTTGATCACCTTAGTGATTCAGATGATGTTTACTACAGGTTCTGCGCCAGAAGTTATCCGTTATGATATGAGTGGCGGACCTGCAGACAAAATAGGACTTATTCCTTCTCCTGTAGCTGATGTGCCTTTTACTTATGTCGATAAAATCTTTTATCCTTCTCTTAATGCTGCAAATAGGCAATTGGCTGTAACTGTTGAAAGATTTGACGGAGTAGATCCTCGAATAATTATTAACCCTGCAACGTCTGATCTGGTAGCTGGCACAATGCCTACAGGACTCCAAACACATATCCTTGTCGAAGAAGTAGGAGTATTTTAATGGCGGCTCCTTTCTTTGCAGCATTATTGAAAGCTAAAGCATTTAGTGATAGCTTTGGCGGCAGGAACCCACTATCAGATGTAGAGTTTGATAGTGATCAGACTGATGTTTCTGGTGACCTTAGTGGATCATTTGCGACAATTAACCGTGGTCAGGAAGATCAAGGTCTATTATCTAGTCTATCTACTTTAAAGACTGATCAGAAAGATCCTGAAACACAGAACGCCTTAGCGCGTATTGCACGGTTGCTTGGAGGCATGTCCTAATGGGTATTTTCAATATTGGTGGTTCTAAGTCTAAGAATAAGACTACCTCCAAACTTAATGAAACCAGCACACAGAATAGTAGTACAAATACTAGACAAAGCAGTCGTACCACAACGAACAATTCTACACGTACAAGGAATACGACCAATACGCGCGGTAGCACTAGAGGTTCTTCTAGTACTCGCCAAAATACTAGTTCTGTTGCAAGAACAGAAGCACTAACTCCTGAAATTCTCCAGCAGCTTGAGTTCCAAATTGCTCGGCAATTCCAGGAACAAGGTGCAGAGTCAGAAATTCTTGATGCACTTCTTCAGGGATCTCTTGAAAGAGCTAATCAAGGTGAAGACGAAATTGCAAAAATTATTGCAGCTCGCGAAAGAGAAGGTCGTGATGCTGTTCAACAGCAAGAACAAACATTTACACGTCAGGCCGGTTCTCGTCTTAATACCGGTGTTCAAGAATTGACTAATAGGGCGGAGATTGATCTAGCAACTTCTTTGGCAGCTATTGAAGGTGAGCTTAATCTGGAAAATTCAGATGCTTCTTTGGATGCACTTAGTAAGGCAGTTACCGCTCAGCAAAATCAAAGAAGTAGTGAAGTTGCAGCTTTGGCTCCTTTGCTGCAAGTTCTTGCTGCTGCTACTCAGCAAACTACGACGCAAGGCGAAAGTCTGGGCAGTACTCAATCGCAGCAGACTAATCAGCAAACTTCTGATACTAGGGGTTCGCAGTTTACACGTGGTACACAGCAGAATACTACAGTAGGCTCGACAGACACTATTACGACAGGTACTCGAACAGCGGAACAAAAAACAAAGAATAAGAAGAAAAAAGGTAGCATCGGGTTTGGAATCTAATGGTTGATCTATTCGATTTAGCTGAGCAGCGTCGTAAGCAAAAAAGTTTGCTTGACGAAATTCGGGCTACAGGCCAAGAATCCCATGCTCTTAAGACTGTTGTAGATGCTCAACATGCTGAACGTTTAGCTCCTTTGCAACAGCAAGCTACGGAATTAGAAAATCAACAAGCCGAGATTATCAGAAAGAAAGGTGAATTTCATCTATTAGATTTAGCTGATGGTAGCGGTGGTTTTTTAGATGCTTTAAATAGAGGTAGAAGACGTTCTTTAGACGAAAAAGAAAGAAGCATTCTTTTTGATGCACAACGTTTGCAAACAGCTGTAGGACGTATTGAGCAAACACGTGAGACAGCTTTAGAGAAGATCGGTGATAACCAGCAATTTCTTTTAGACCAGTTGGAATTCACTGAAAAAGGTTTTGCTGCAGAAGAGAGTTTTGCTCGTTTGCAGATTAGCAAATCTAATCTGGGTATCGCACAAGCAGAAGAAGTTCGTAAAGCCACTGTTGATAAGATTAAAGGGGCTGATACAGAACAACTTCTCGACTGGTTGCAGAACCCAGAAAATGCTCCTGCTGATCTAAAGAACAAGCGTGGCCTTATCTCAATGCATCTTAATGATGTCTTGGGTAAAGAGCTTAATCTCACAGAAACAAGACAACGTGTTAATGCTGGCGAGACAAGAACACAATTAGACGGTATGCCCTTTGATCAATTAGAGCAAATTATCAACCAACAATCAACTCTTCCGCCTGGTTTGGAACTAGGTCAAGTCGAACAAGAACATACACGTCGTCTAGAGAATAGAATCTCTTTGCGTTCAGCGGCAGCAGCTGCGCAAACTGGAGATATTGAACTAGAACAATTGATGAAAGAAAACGTTAAAACTTCAATGTCTGCTCAAGAGTTTAATGACGCCATTACGGCCGTATCAGATAGTGAGGATGGCCTATTAGAAATTAATGGTGTAACTTTTAGTGCACAAGAACTTATAGACGGCGCAGCAAATAGGCAAATCGCTGAAGACGAAAGAAACACAGCATTGACTACCGATCTTGTTCAGAATGCTGGATCAGATGCCCTAGTTCTGGCAGCACAACAACAAGCTGTTGGGCTACAAAGTATTCTGCAACCTGGTGTTCCAGTTGATGCAGAACAACCTTATGCAGGTCTAGGCGCACAATTCCAAGCAGAGCTTGTTGCCAAAGAAAGACAATATGAAGTTGCCAAAGCTGTAGATAACCCATCTGCCGCTGTTGTAGCTGCTAGAGAACTCAATGAAGTTATTCAGTCAATCAAAAAAGGCGTGATTGACGCGGCACCTAAGAAAGCTCAAGGCGGTTACACTGAATTTGTCGATACTGGAAAGATCCGCAATGTTGCGAATGCTTCTAGTGTTTTGATGGCAAATGCTAGTAACCCTAATGCCTATATGCACCAAGATGTAATGTCTGGACCTTGGTCTGCTTTCTCAACAGTTCTTAATGAAATTAGAGACCAGTCACAAGTATCTTTTACTGCAGATGATAATGGTGATCTAGTCTTTCCCACAGGCAAGAAGATTGATGATAATGTAGCTATTCAGCAAGCACTAGAACAATCAGATTTCGCTGCAGCCTATACTGTGGGTATGCAACAGAAACTAGTGATTGATGCAGTTAGTAGTTTTGTAAGTTTGGATGAAAGTAATAAAGAGATTTGGGGCGATATCTACGATCCGATTATGGGTGAAATTAATCAATTTGCCTATGAGAATAGAGGGACACCAGACGAAGCTTTTAGCCTAGGTCGTCTTTCAGAGTTGTTGGCAAGCAAGACAATAGCTCTTAGAGAGAAAGGCCGAATTGGTGAAGGTCAAACATTGTCAGGTATTCTTTTAGAAAAAATGAAATCCATGATTGTGCCTAGCGCAAATGAGGTTTTTGCCAATGACATTAATCTAGCAGCTTTGAATTCTGCTGCATTCAACAATCAACCGCATAGCGTTCTATTAGGTTCTTTTGCCCAGCTACAGAATAATGCAGAACTGGCTATGCAGGAAGCACAAGCTACAAGAGAACGTGTTATGGCTCGTGAGATGGTTAGAGCTCAGACAGGTGAGAGCCAGATTAGTTCTCCTAGGGTCGGAGCAGCCTTTACTCCACAATCTGATGAAAGGGAAAGTTTGCTATCTAAATTTTTAGGTTTAGGCCGATAGCAAACTTTATGCTGAGTGTAATGCAAAGCATTTTACTTTTGGGGCGGGACGAGTTAAGCGCGGTAAGAGATCTGAGGCGTAGGCCGAAGCATCGAGCGCTTCTGTCTGAGTAGCGACCTAAAAGTCAAACGAAGGTTTAAAGAAAGTTTGTGGAACCATAAATGCCCAAAATAGTCACAAACGGTTCTGTACCTGATGTAAATTTCAGTGGTGTATCTTCTATTGCTGGTCAGCCTGAAGTAGAAACGCGTACACAACGTATTGCAGATACTTTAACTTATAGTCTTCCTTCTGTGGCATTAGGTTTCAGTGAAACACTTGGTACGTCTGTTGGTCTTATTGATGATAACGATATTACAGATTTTCTGTCTCAGTATAATACGACACAAGGTTTAGGTGATTTTTATCAAAGAAATAAACCAGCTGCACAAATTGTTGGTGACTTTACTGGGATGCTTATTCCTGGTATGGTTGCTGTTAAAGCTGCAAATTCTGTATCAAAAATCTCTTCTTTAGCTAGAGCTACAGGTCGTTTAAAGTATATGGGTAGCTTGGTTAATTCAGGTAAAAAAGCTGATGCTGCACAACGTGCTGTTCGTATGGAAATTGCGCGTGATGCTGCACGCGGTTCAACTAACTTCTTATCTAATCAGAAATTACAACGTTTGCAGAAAGCAACTAAAAACTTTAGAACTACTAGTGCTATTAAAGATGCAGTAGCTTTTGAAGTTGGTGTTGCTGCAACTATGAATACATCTGATGTTTTGTTTCCAGATGATTATTCTACATTAGATCAAATCGCTTTAAATTCAGTTTTACCTGCAGGTGCTGTTTTTCTTGAGCGTGCTCTGTTAAATAGACAATTCAGAAATCAAATTCTTGATGCCTCTAAAAAGGCTATTGGTGTACGTGGTCAAAGATCTGATAGAATTGTTCGAGAATCTACAGCAGATGTTGCGCTGGTAAGTGACTCTTTACAAGCTCAAGTAGCTCGTGAATTGAAGGCATCTACTGACGACGCAACAGTTCGTTCTAGAGCTAATACTGATTTGCAGGTCTTCGAATCTGCAATGAAAGATGATGCTGAATTTCTTGGTCGTATGTCTCCTTATAAAGGTGTTACAGAAAAGACCAAGCTTACTCCTCAACAGACTAAGACTGTTTTAGAGTCTGAGAGAAAAGACACAGGTACTAATATCGGTGCTGTCTCTTTTGAGGAGTTGCCTAGTGATTTTAATGGTGTTATTGATAAGGTTACTACTAAAGAAACACGGGCCCAAGAGCTAATTAAAAAGGGTCAAGAAGCTTTAAAGAAACCTAAAATAACTCCTGAGCAAAGAAAAAAAGCTCAAGAGACTCTTGAAGAAGGTCGTGAAATTGAGCGTTTAAGCCTATATACTTTGGACGTTGATGGTACTATTGTTCCTTCTTTAGAAAGAACACCATTATTTTCTGATCGTCCTGGTTGGGAAAAACAGATTAAAGCTGGTAAGCAGAATGCTGCATCTGATAATTCTCTAACACGTGTTATTGAGGATTTCAACGGTGCCCCAATCGGTCAGTTCACCGAACGCGGTCTTTTAGAGATTGCTGGCGGCCGTAAGTTTGAGGATTTAGGTCTTGTCAATCGTTCTGCTTTATATCGTCTTGGTCAACGAACTGTTGATAAATTTAGCTCAGATCGTATTACAGATAAAATCACTTTCTCTAATCAAGATCCTCATTTTAAATTAGACTATATTGAGGCACTATGGCAGCAACATGGTGATGAGGTTCTAGATAACATTATATTCCCATCTAATATCAATTCTATCGATGATCTTCGTTTTGAATCTTTGGATAAGAAATACAAAGAGTATCTCACGCTTAAAAAACCAAAAGGTGAATTGCGCATTGACGGTAAGATTTTTATGCCTGCACAAGAGGTAGAACTTACCTCTTATAATTTGTCTCGTCGTTTAAATCTTCCACAAGATAGTAAAATTTTAGAAGCTTTCGAAAGTTTCCGTATTCAAGGTGACAGCAATCTTTATGATGCTATTGCATCTATGGATGGCGTGCCTGCTCCAAACAACATGAAGAAATATCTTCAGGAGATTGAGGAATTTCCTATAAAAGGATCTTTTGAGCCGGATAGAAATATTCCTTTAATTGGTGATATGTTCCGTTTACCTACAGATACTGCTCCTGTATTAACATACAAAAAACCTGTCGCTTCTACTAATTTGACTAAATATGTAAAACAAGGTTATGCTGCAGCTAAAGCTGAGGTATTCTCTACTTTGGGTAGAGCTAATCAATCAGGTGCTACAGTTGTTGGCGCCGTATTTGATGAATTTACTAAAGGATCTTCTCAAGGTCTTTATAAAGCAATTATGGATATTGAAAATCTTGCAGAAGGTTCTAGGCGCGGTTCAGGTTCTATTCTAACTAGACAGTTCTCTGCTGGCGATAACCCAACGCTCAGAGCAGCTATGAGCGCTGCAGAGATTACAGATAGAGTGGCGCGTCGTGAAGTAGGTAAATTGTATGAACAGCATATACCTGAAATTCGCGCCATTCGAAGTTCTACAGCAGATACAGAAAGTTTCAACCTTTACACTAATATGCGTCGTAGCGGTTGGGATCTTAAAAGAGATCCTAGAGTTGTTGATGATAAATTTGAATTTGTGCTAGATGATACAGCATTTAACAGAACAAAGTTTAAGCAACGTTTTGGTACAGAACTAGCAGAAAATACAGCCGCACCGACTATCGGAAAAGATTATGTACCTCTTCGAGTAAACAATGCAGTGCTCGGTGCCGCCTCTGCTATCGATGATATTGACGGACATTATCTAAGAAATACAAACGTCATTCGACGGGCTAAAGGTCAGTCGAATATGAAAAGAAAACCTTGGCATGTTCCGCCAAAAGACTTTTCACGTCGACCAACTGTTGTAGTTCTTTCTCCTGCTGGTCAAGTTGATTCAGTAGTTGACGGAAGAACTATTCAGGATGCAACAAACAAAGCAGAACAAATTGTTTCTGCCAAGGATGCATCTGGTTTTTATGTTGCTGATATGAAAGATCTTGGTAACTATGCAGATATCCGAGATCAAGCCTTTGAAAGGATGATGGACTTTTCTGATGTTCTACAACAGACTAGTCGATCAAAAGGTACTTCAGTTTCAGATGATATTCTAGAATCTGGTACTGGCGTTATGGATGATATTCTTGCTTCACAGCAAAAACATTTTGAGTCAGTTATTCGTCGCACACGCGGTACTATGTTTGAAGGTGAACTTATTGGTTCTCGTCAATTGATGCAGAGATCTGAACAAACTAGATCTATTCAACAGGGTTCTTCTACTTATCAAATGTACACATCTGCCCTTATGGGTAATCCTATGTTGTCAAAAAGAGATAACATAGGACAAGCCTATTTTGGTGTTGAAACAATTTACGATGAAACACTAAATAAACTTTTTGACAGGGTAACAGGTAAAGGTCGTGTTTCAGGTAAACAAGCTGAAAATGTTTTTACTGCTCTTGATAAAGAACTTGGACAATATAATCCTTTCAGTAATGCTGTTGATGTTTTAGAAAGAACACATAAAGTCTCTGCGCCGCCGACGATGAAACGTCATATGGCGACAATGAATAGTATTACTTCAGCGTTGGCACTTAGAGTGTTGGATGTAGGCCATGCAGTTCTTACATTGACATCACTCGGTGCTACAATTCCTGGAGTTACCAAATCACTATTACGCCAAACTGGTGAACCTTTAGATCGTTGGAAATCAAGAATAGGTGCCTTTGGTTCTGCAGTTGATGACCAAGGTGCTGCAATCTTTAGTCCCATGCGTTCTTTAACTTCTGGTGTGCATTTCGCTTTTAGCCCAGAAGGTCAAAGAATCTGGAAAGAAGCTTCTGATAAAGGTTTCTTTGATCAAGCAGTTGCAGAAGGTTGGGCTACTCTAGTTGCACCTAAACAAGGTTATGTTGAAAATCTTATTACTAAGGCAACTGACACATTGTCTGTTCTTTCAGATAAATCAGAAGTCTTAGCCCGTGGTATGTCATTCATGTCTGGCGCTAATATTGCTAGACGCGGCCTAGGCATTAAAGACGATAACTTAGTTATGGCCTTTGCACATAATTACGCTAATGAGGTAATAGGTAATTACGATCCAAACAATAGACCAAGAATGTTTCAAGGCGCGGTAGGTATGCCCTTAGGTCTGTTTATGACCTTTATGCAAAACTATCTGCAGAGGACTTTCTCTTATGTGGAGAATGCACAAACTAGAGCACTGGCTACGCAGCTTGGCACACAAGCGGCTGTTTTTGGTGGTTCTACTGTTCCTGGTTTTGATCAGTTTGTTCAGTTCTTTGGTTCTAACTATGATGGTTCAACAAACTTGGTCGATGGTCTTAGAAATAATTTCCCGGAACCCGTTGTAGATCTTATGCTGTATGGTAGTATTTCTACCTTAACAGATACAGCACTGTTTCAACGTGGTGATGCAAATGTTCGTGCTATTCCTACATTGATTAATCCACAAGATACACCAGGCTTTAGTATGGTACGAAACTTTTATGGTGCTCTAACTGATTCAGTTGGGAGGTTACGGAATAGTGGTGATCTTACCTCACAGGATATTTCTGAAATTCTCGGAACATACTCCAGTCATCGCTTCACGCGCGGCATCTCGGATCTTATGGCTGGAGTTAGCGTGGATCGGCGTGGTAATGTTGTGGATGAAGATACTAGGGGTGACCCTCTAGAAGTTGCTCAAAGACTTTCTGGTTTACGTTCTTTGCAAGAAGCTAAAGAGACAGATGCCTATTTTCAAACAACTATGGTAGATGCCCAACAAAGATCTATCCTAGCAGATTTAAGAAGAGCAACCAAATCATCTATTCGTGGCGGCAATCTAACACCTGAAAGAATGAATCAGCTAGTTGCTAATTACGTTCGATCTGGTGGTAACCCAACTAACTTTTTACGTTGGCTAAAAGATCAGCATATGGCGGCAACAGTTGGACGGGTAGATAGAAAACTAAAAGACATAATTAACAATCCACGAAAGATGGCTGACATCTTAAGATTGATGTCAGCCCTAGAGACGCAACCCGGTGATCCTGTCTTTGGAGAATAGTGATGGCGACGGTTCAAAGAAAAAGTGTCGAGTTGGAAATTACGGCACAAGATACTTTCACTGATCCTATTCTTATTGAAGAAGGAAATGTGGAAGCTCAAATTTTTGTGGTTGGTACTGGAGCGGCGGCACCACAGTTTGCTACTACTGTCGTAACGATTGAGACCAAACCTCTTGATCCACCTGCTTGGGTTGATGCAGAGTATGTTCCTTTCGCTACAGTACAATCTGATCAAACGCCTCCTGAACAATCACAAATTATTCGTCCCGCTACCAGATGTTTTCTTCGAGCGGGTGTGGCTGATGGTGACTTCAATCAAAGCGTAAAAATCCGCCTCACAGTTTAGGAATAAACTTATGGCTGCTATCGGTGTGCCTGCTGAAGACTTTCAAATGAAGTATCTTCGTAACAACAGTTCTAAAGATATGGCTGTTAATGGTTCAGTCAGTTCTGTTACTTTTGAGTATACTGTTCCTGCAGATGAGAAGTTTATTGTTTCGCGTTGTAATATACTTGTTGAAGATAACGGACTAAGACCATCGAATTTTGGCGGTAATAACCCTTTAACCAATGGTGTCATTATCCGTGTTCTTGACGATGATGATATAACTATTATGAAAATCTTTAATGATGATGAACCTTTGATTACTATAGGAGATTTCTCAGCTTTAACAGGGCGCGATGTAGATTATCTACAAGTTGCCTCAGATAGAGCTGCACAAATTCGTTGGACTTTTGATAAGCATTCTGGAAGTCTGCCTTTATTGCTTTATGCCGGGCAACACTTTCAAGCAATTGTGCAAGATGATTTGTCAGGCTTGGATAATTTTTGGATGTGCTTACAAGGTAGGATTGCATAAAGTAAGGAGCAACTAACTATGCGGTGCCTACGTCAAGGTTTAGTATATCCCATAGTGCATACGCTTGCGTATAAATCATGCAGTGGTACAGGCGGTGGTGGTGGTCCTAGCGGTCCGCCCTCTATTATCACTGATGGCCTATTTACCAATGATGCAGCCAATCAAACTACCTCACCTTTTGCAAACAGCGTAACACCTAGAGCGGGCAACAATCGGTTAGCCCTTGGTGTTGCTGCTTTGGAATCAGGTAGTGCGTCGGCTAATATCTCTGGGATGCTTTGGAATGATGTTGCATTTACAGAATTAGGCAGAACCAGTCTACTAGATACCGGTTTCAGACAACTAGTTTTCTTCTGGATGCCTGATACAGACTTTCCGTCTATTGCTCAAGATGTCGATATAACGTATTCTCAGACACCTAACAACAATGCAATTGTAGCTGTTTTACAATTAGAAGATGCTAGACAAGCTGCACCAGATACAGCCGTATTTGATGAACAAGCTACTGGCACTAATATCACATTAACACCGACTGTTGTTGCTAATGACTCATTTGTCTTTGGTATTGGTTTGTCTAATGATGAGCAGGGTTTGGTAGTTGACGGTCCTGCTAATTCATTAGCAACCTTTGGTGCCGATAACGACTTTAAAGCTGTAGCTGGTAGTATCATAGGTAATCCTGCTAGTGCTTCTATGAGTTTCACGAGAAATAATAGTGTTGGGCTCGCCGGTGCTTTTGCTGTTCGTCCTGCATAACTTTTAATAAAGGGACTTAACGTGAAAGCCAATCGGTACATTCAAGCACCTATTGCTCGTCTGTTGAACCAACCAAAATGGATAGCCAAAACTAGTGGCGGTTCTGTACCACTCATATTAGATGCTATCGGTGATAATGCTGTTTTACAACAAACACAAGCTGGCGCAGATAATATTACATCTGCTGAAAATTTTGTTCAAACACAAATCACTGGACTTAATACTGAGATAGTGGCCATTGGTTTCTTCCGTGGTCCTACTGTTTCACAAGCTATTGATGGAACTCTTGACGGTCAAGCAATGACTAGGTTGTCTGAATCTTCAGCTACCGGTGCATTTCCTGGAGCATTTATTTATAGACTTTCTCCAGGTGCTGATATTAATGGTCCACTTAACATTACTTTCGATCAATCAGATATTACAGAAATGGGTGCATTTGTCTTTGCTTTCCGTACAGATGGAACAGATAGAGTAGGAACCACTGCAGGAGAAGGTTCACCACCTTGGGATATTACTTTCCCAAATACTAATGATGCCGACCTATTAGGTGTATCAGGTTGTGTAGTCGATGATAACGATGTAACTATTGGTCCTTTGACATTAGATCAAACAGTGTTCGGTAATATTAGTTTTCTTACAGACGAGATTACAACAGGTTCCATAAGATGGCGTATTGCTGCACATCGCAATCAACCTGCTAGTCATAGACATAGGTGGGAAGGTGGCGAGAGTGGTGATGATTCTAGAATTGCTCTTTATGAATCTCTAGTAGTCTAATCCCCGAATAAAACTTTATGCCTACCGACCCTTTTAAGGGTTTACTTTGTTTGGCCGATGAGAGTAGCGCGGTGATGAGGGCTGAGGCGTAGGCCGAAGCACTGAGCGCTATTGATTGAAGAGGCTGAATAAAGTAAAGGTAGGGTTTAAAGAAAGTTTTATTGTGCTGTCATTATTCTAGTATCTAAATTAACTACACTTCTTTGTTGTTCTTGTTGTATTAATTGTTCTTGTATCAATTCTTCTTTAACGTGTGTTGATGTCATAATCAACAAATTAGGTCCATCTTGACCTTTAGTTTTAATTCTACCTAAAGTAATAAGGTTACTAATTGCTTGTTCAATTTCAAATATTTTAAATCTGCTAGTCATACGACTAAACAGACCGCTTTTAAGTGTTGTATGACCACCTTGATCTAGCATGTCTAAAACTTCTTGCTGTGCTAAACCTATTGGTGTTGTGCCGAATTGGCCTAAAGCTTTATGCATTTCTTTTTCTGTTGCTTCTAAAAGAATTAAACCTTCTTCTACATCTAGTGGTGTAATGACAGAAGATTTTCTAGCAACAGCTAATAATAGACATAGTTTAATAAGATGTGTATATCGTCTTTGTACATAATAAATAAATCTTGGATCTTCTATAGAAGATTTACTTTCTAAATAAATTTCTTCTAGAAGTGCTTTAGCTTTGTCTGTTCTTTTTATACAACCTCTGCAATTACGTGCAATACTACTAAAATGTTCTTCTATGAGATCGCATAATTCTTGTTCAGGTGGCTGTGGATCAGCAATTTTTTTCTTTGTTGCTTCTGAGAAAACAAATATTAATCTTGATAAAAAACCTGATGATCCAGAACCTGGTGGTAATGATTCAGAAATACTTGATGGTGTTGTGGCTGCTAGAAAAGAAAACATTGGTTGTTCTAATACTGTTGATGTCTTTGCTAGTCTGTAAACATAACGTTCCATGTCCCAAAGATTAATTAGAAAGGTTAACATCTCTCTTTGTTTTTGACCTATCATAGAATCAAATTCATTAAACATACCGTATAGTGTTTCTTTATCTTCTACACGAATTCTTGTATCTTCTACTTCACCTATCATATCTAGAAAGGTTTCTTCTTGATTAAATAAATTTATATCACTAAAAGCTTTTACTATTGATTCATCAACTTTAGAATCTTCTTTTGGGTTTTCTTTTAGAAAAGCAGACATTAAACCTTGTCTTTGTCCAGCAGTATCTGTTGGTGCAAATTCTAAATTAACTGCTGCTTTAAGTCTTTTCTTTGCCCAGTTAATTGCTGTTGATTTACGAACACCCGGAGGTCCAACTAAAACAACATACATATTCGGATGGATAGGACCTAGTCCAAAATCTGTATAAACATGTTGACCAAGACAAGCACTAATTGCGCTTAAGCCTGACCACATATGAAAGATTTCTGGGCTTTCAGTTTCTTTGGCGTATTCTAAATAATCTTGGACAAAACTATTTGTTATTTTTAGTTCCATACGTTTTATCCTTAGACTAATTGGGCGACCCGTTTTAGAGCCGCCCAAGAAGCCGGGGGTAGTGAACTTCTAGAGAGCCTGTGTGAACGACGCGATAAGCGCTTCCAGTTCATTCACCAGAATATCGACGACATGCGGCGGAACAGTCGCAAAGTCGGGCGGTGCCGAAGTTGCCGGATGATCATAGACTCCGGCAGGAATGTTTCTTCCCTGCAAGGCGTCGATAATAAGTTGCACATTCGCCGTGTTCTCGGCAAGCGGCGTTCCTGCCAAAGCAGTTGTGAGATTGGCGATACCGAGAACAGGAACGATACCAGTAGTTTCAGCCATTGTTAGTCTCCGTTAGGTTTGCACGTGCCTTATTAGTCTACTACGTTCTTGATTTCTGACAAGTGTTAAGATAAAAAACTTAATTTTCTTTGTTGTTCTATGCATTTATCTAAGATGTCATCTATTTTATTATCAAAGATCATTTCATCAGGAATATCTACCATGCCTTTACCCCATGAAAAACCAAAACTACCTTCACAAGGTACAGCAAATTCTTTACCTTCAATAGTTAAAGGTTGATGCATTGCTTTAATTAATTCTTTAGCGCCGTCAAGATTATTTAAAGGAATTTGTATTTTTATATCATCATGTGTCTGACCTAAAAATATTGCTTGACTGTCATAAAAATGTTTTGAAGATAATAGTTTTAACAAAGCTCTATTGATTGCTCCTGCTGTTCCTGATTGTCCAATTTCTGCAGCTATTTTTCTTTTAACTCCATCATCAGCTGGGTTACCTAAAAATAATTTATGCCTGTTCCAACTATCAATAAATAAACCACCTCTATATTTTGTTTTAATAATTTCTCTATTTAATGACATCATACCTGTATGGAATTTTTCCCAATATTTTTCTATGAGCTTATCACAGAAATGAATGATCTGCCGTCGCCCCCAACCGTTAGCCCGTGAATAGCCCATAGCAAGAGCGGTACCAATAACAGCACTATGGCCCATAGTAACATAAAGTGTTGTTCCTGCCATAAGATAATTCGCACCGTAAGATATACGTTTCTGATTTTGACGTACACCTTTCGTGGCATGTACGACCCAGTCTTCCTTATTAAGGTAGCCAGTGAAAATTTCATCATACGGACGGTTGAAAAAGTATTCTGCCATGAGGCAATGAGTATCTCTTTCATCTTCACAGATCTCCATCATTGCAGGATCTTGTAGATAATAAGCGGTGTAGTAAAAATCTGATTGTGAATAATCTCTTGAATAAAAGATATATCCTTTATCAGGTTCAAGAATATCTCTTAGTTCTTTAGGGATGTTTTGTTTATTAGATCCATAACCTAATGGATGACGCGAAGAAGAAAATCTAGTTGTACCTGTTCCACTAGCATCCATCTGATAAAGAAATCTAGGTGTTTGTCTATTTTGAATTAATAGTTTAGGTCCATATTTAGATATATTATTTTGTGCTTCTTTATGTTCTAAAAGTGGTGTAACAAATTTACTGACTAGTGGATCAATGACAGCAAGAACTTCTAGAACTTTTTTATCTGTTGATTTACCAGAATTTTTACCTTTAGCTTTTAATGGTTTTGTTAGAAGAATGTCATAGATTAAATTTTGAATATGTCTATAAGACATTGGATTGAATTCTTCAATAGGAACTAATACTTTAAATTTTTCTAAATGTTCTTTAGATATTGTTGCTTCTTGGGCTAACAGTTTTTCTTGCCTGTGGTAGGATAACTTAGTACCGCGACAAGTTGCATGCAGCCCTGCTGTAACTTGTAAATGGAATTCTGGAATATAATTATTCCAAGCCCAGTGTGGTATAAGATCCATAAGTTCTATTGTAGCAATTAAAGTCCAATAGCAGTCTAACTGATTATACTTCCAAAATTGTTCTAAGCCTTCTCTAGTCTGGGGTATCCAAATCTTTGTTCCCGTTTTATCGTCTTTGGCACTAAGTGCGTCGGTTTCGTCTTTCCAGTAAAAATAATAGTCACACATAAGCGAGCAGATGAATCCGAGTGATCTAGGCATTTCTGCCCAAATAGCATGAATGAGAGTATAAGTATCAAAGAACAAATTACGCACAGGGATGCCATAATGTAGAAAAAATGTCGTATCATAAAGAACTCCATTCTGACAAGTTTTTGGAACTTCTGTGTCCATTATTTCTTTTATTACATTCCAAACAAATACTTCATCTTTTTCATTATTCCAATAACAACCATCTTCTTTTGTTGGATCTACAAAAGGAATACATATATTTCCAATAGTACCATCTTGTAATAGACAAGAAAAACCTACACAAGTGATAACACCTTTATTAGTTTCAATATCAAAAGAAAGAAGTTTACCAGATTGTTTAACTTGATAACCAAATGTATAAATATCTTGTGCATTTGTAGCAACGCAAGATACAAACTTTCCATGTCGTCTTGTTGTGCCTGTAGCAAAACGATATAATTTAGCTACATCTGCTTCACAACAATTACGGAAATATCTAATATCTCCAGCACCATCTTGTTGACCTATTGTATCTGAGTATTGTAACTTTACAAAATAATCCATAACAACAACTGGAATATCTCTAATGAAAAAAGTGCTGCCCCTACAAGCATTAAGCGAGGAACGTTTATCTGCGATTAATTTAAAAAAATGTTCATTGTTTAAGACAATAATTTCTGGCTTGTACGTGTCAATTAGTTTATCTAGAAGCTTTAAAGCAAACTCTTGTTTGGAGAAATCTGTTTCTACTGTGCTTTTTGTAGGATCATTCTTTTGTTTTTTACGCGTAGAAAATGTTCCATACTTTCCTGCAAGATGTATAAAATTTATATTAAATGGTTTGATATTATTGTCTTCTAAGAATTTCTTAAGATGCCACTGCTGTCCAGAGGACCAATTATTGGGCGTTATCCAAAGAATGTATGGTGCGACAATGCCCAACAATCAGTCCTCTTTTAAACAGTAGTTTACGCGGCGGCTGGATCAGCAGCTTGCTGCCCAGTATTAGTAGTTGCTGCGATTTGCGCGCGTTCGTCTTCTGAAAGAGGACGCACATTATTCCACTGAATGACAGAACGTTCCTGTTTCTCTTTGCCCATAGGTGCAGTCTTCACCTGAGCGAGAAACCAAGCGTTACTCTGCAACCGCAGAATTTCCGCAACAGTTCCATCGACAGAACGACCGAGAATTTTTTCGGTCATGCCTTTCAGATTGGAGATTGCACGATTGAAGGCTTGGCTTCCTTTCTCAGTTGTGTCATTGGGAAAGAAAACAGGCTGTTGAACAACCAAATCGAGTTGATCTTGTGCGCTGGCCTGTTTGTTTTCCAGCTCATGCACGTAACGAATGTTGTAGTTGATACTGAGAATAGGACGCTTTGTCGCGCCCTCGCCGATAATCCGAACGGCATTTCTGAAATCGGTACTTTCGGGATCGATCTCCAGAATATAAATGCCGCTTTCCGGATTGATAAAACCGGGCAGAGCCGACTCATAACTTTCGGTTTCGACAGCGCCCAGACTTTCGACATTGAACAGCGAGTCGCCTGCCGAGAAATTGTCGTGCAGTGTACCATCAGCTGACTCTTGATTGCCACCGCCGCTCAGGTTACCAAGTTGCATTTGTCTATCCTTCTTTGTTGAGAAACCCGTTGTAGGTTATCTACCGACAACGCCAAAGTCTACCGCTTGACAAAGTAAGTCCTGTTGCGCATAGACTTTGGAGTAATCAGCAATTTTTGTAAAAGGTAATGCTGCATAAGGGTGGTCATCAGGAGCCATAATTCTAGAACCTACATCAGAGAATTCTTTTGTTCTCGTTGATATTCTATTCTCATTTCTTTTTAAATAGAAATAAAGACAATCTGAAAAGTAACCACTTAGTGTTTGTCCGTGTGGACCAGAAACAGACTTAGGTTGTTGCCTAATCCAAGCAGTATATGTTTTACCTTCAGCAGTTACTAAACGTTTTTCATAATTCTGTTCATGACCTATTACAATAAGATGACAAGGTAAAGATGTAAGTTTCCTTAATGCCCATGTGGCTACACGACCCATCCAGCCCCAACCATCCCATGTCTGTTTTTCTGCTTCTACTAAAGAAATATTTTCGTTAGCCGCATAAGCTTCTAATAGACTATCAACGTAAGAAGAAAAACTATCAATAACTATTATGTCATTAGCATTTAATTTTTTAAGATTAATGTGTGCGTATGTCGTTCCTGTTTTCCAACCTAAAGGACTTGGTGCTGCAATACCTGTTGTCTCATTAAAATATGTTTCATTCTGTGTAAAGAGACCACGCATAAAACCATAAGGTGCATTCTGATGTAATCTTGCAGAGCAATCAATAACATTTATTTTTTCTATTCCTTGTTTGTTTACAAGACCACTCAGTAATATACGAGCACCATCTGTATCAAATTCAAAAAAGGTTACATTGAAACCTGCTTCTGCGGCTTTAGCTGCCCATAATGTTTTTTTAGTTTTTGGCGCACCATACGCAAGTATACGCATAAAGGCGGGCGGCTCATTAATATAATCAGAAGCAGTCGGCATTATTTATAATCCTTAATTAATAATGATTGTTGCAGCATGTTGTCTATATTCAGATTTGTTTGGCAACATTTCATTTAAGTCCCAACCTATTCTATTGCATTCCTTTTCTACTAGTTCCCATCTACGAGCCATCTCTTGCGGATTGACAGAATAGAGTTCTGCTATTGTCATGAATAGTTTTTTAAAATCAGCTTCACCGTGTTTGTCATGTTCATAAAGAATTGCACCTTTTGACATTCTTGTTGCATATAAATGTGCTGCTAACAAAAAGTAATACCAAATGCCCATTGCTGCCATATCACCAAAAGGCAGACAGCCACCATTCATTGTTGTTCGTTCTATGAAGTATGGCGGTTTATAATGTACTGTTATAACTTCAGACATAGTTAAACAAACTCCTGTCTATTTGAATATCAGGATTAGGTACACGTGATGTTTGAAGTTGTTTTACATTTTGATATGCAAACAATTCATGTTCTTTTTGTCCGTCACCTAAAGCACACATAGAAAAATGAGGACAAACTCTACCATAAATTTTACATTGAGAAGCATTAAACATAAATGGGCCTTCATTCAATGCTGTTTGTAATCTATTAATAAATGTTTCTAAGTAAGCTCCCCACTGTTTTATATGTTGCATATCACGTTTGAACATTTTACCATCGATCTCAGGATCAAGAATATTGATCTGAGCGATAATGTATTCTGTAGAAAAAGGCTTAGTCAAATGCCATGTAGAGTTTTGATTAAGAAATAGACTAACAGCTATATGATAACCTGTAAGCTGATAATCAAATTGATGTTTGGTATCTATGTCATACTCATAACCAGAATAGGTTTTAAGATCTATGATACGGAAAACTTGATTAGGATCTTTTACAATCCTATCTATAAAACCAACATAGTATACAGGAATAGCACGACCATCTATTTCTATATCTGTTACATATAAACGAAAAGAAACTTCTGTTGCTGGTTTATCATTTATTACAAAGGTTTCATCATTAGATGATTGTATAGAACATAATTGTTCTAACGTACCAATACAAGCAAAGACATTTCTTTTATCATTTACTTGATGGATCACATGATGCGGATAAGAAAATAATAATGTTCGAACTGCAGCATTGAAATTATGTGTTGTTGAATATACTTGATAAGCTTTATGTAAAGCTTGACCAACTAAAGCTGCACCTGTTTCAAATTCATCGATGTCTCTAGGCACACCAAGAATTTTTGGATAGAAAAACTTACGTTCGCATTGGTTCATAAATGTACCAACAGAACCATTAGATACTTCTATGAATTTAAGTTCAGGATGTATATAAACTTGTGGCATAGTTAAAATGCACCTTTAAGATCAAAGCCTTCAATAAAGGCATTAGCCATTTCAGTTTTCTGTGATTTCTTTGTTTTCTTTTGTTCTTTAGTTTTTTTCATTTTTGCGTAGGTCTCTCTAGCACCAAGTACCATAAGACCTATATCGGCGTCTTTCACATCCATGAAAAGATTTGGGTGTTGACGCATATCCAGAAACAAAGAGATGATTAACTCACCAACTTTATTTGCATCCGGAATAGAGAAACTCATTTGGTCTGTTGTATGTTGTGTTATTATTTCTTGGTATTCTTTAAACTTTGCTTCAAATCGTGCAACAATCTTTTCATCTGAAGTATCTAAATGATCACCATCTGTCGCTCTTGTGACTTCTAGCTTAGCCAACAAATCATTGACTGAAAGACGTTCTTCTGTGGATATATTCGTATCAACATCTGACATTGTTTTTACTGATGATTTACCTAATGCTTTCTTATCTAGCATAGGTGCCTTGCCTGGAGTGCTAGGCGTCAGTTTAATTTTGTCGATGTTAAGCTTCATTTGTTTCTTCCTGTGGCATTTTAACAAAGTCGTTCACGAGATCATCAAGTTTCATATGCATAGTAATTAAAACACCACCTGCTGGCAATTCTTCAAATTCAAAAGACAAACGAAACTTTAGAATGCTTCGACCGTGTGCTTTTATTCTTCCACGAATGCGTGAGAGTTGTTGACGTACAGCTTGTACGTACCTTTCAGCACATTCTAAATCATCATGGAATAGAATATACGTGATATTAGTAGGAGCCTTTCTTGCAATTTGCAGAATATTCACAGTATCCTTAGAAGCATTATCTGTTGCCACAAAGTCATACTTTAAAGATGAGTCGGAAGAACCAACTACTATTAATCTTTCTTTCGCTTCGTTCATAGTCTGTCACTTCCCCTTGGAGTATTAATCGCTTAATCCACTTAATATGACTTAGACACATATTGCAGCAAAGAAAGGTATCTTCTGGTATCTCACTAAAAGTTATACCAATAATTCGATCGCACAGTTTGCATTTGATTTGTTCATCTTTCATAATTTAACCTTACTTGAAATAGTTGTCAAGTAAAATCCATTAATTAACATCGATTATTTTATAATCCCTATAGCGCAGATCATCATAAGTTTGTTCGTCATAGGGTTTACTTATAGGAAGTACAGGAAGTTTAGTTGCTTTATTATTCATGGCAGAGAAAGCTTTTATTTTTTCCTCAAACGTTACGCCTTCAATTGATTGCCGGCCAAGAATTGGTGTAATACTATTGTCACCAAAAAGGATAACATAATTTGTGCTACGAGTTAAAGCTGTATAAACCCATTCTCTTGTAATATATCTAGCAATACTTTTATGCAATATAACAATGACCAAACGTGCTTGGCTACCCTGAGATTTATGACAAGTTCGCGCATAACCCCATGATAAAGAAGTGACCTGTCCCATTTGACTGAACCAAGTAGCTTCTTTATGTCCATCAAAATGTATCAGAATTCTATGTGAACACTGTTTCTGATCTTCTGTTTCTTGTTCTTCTTTTGAAACAGCGTGTTGATATTCTTTTTGTTTAGGTGCTGTAAAGCCTGCATCAAAAGCATCTAATTGTTCTGTGTCAATAGTTAGATCTTGTGCTTGAATGTATCCACTATTGTCGTAGTCTGGATTTAGTTCGATATCTTTGATTATGCCTGTTGAGCCATTAACGATAGTTGCTGTTTGATTAACATTGCACATTACTTTGTCGCCAATAGCAAAATAAGTTTTTCCTCGTGTGACATTAATTTCATGAATTGTTTCATGCGGATTAAATAGATTTCTAAACATTTTATTAAAAGCTTCTTGACCTAAAGGTCCAATATTCTGAGCACAAATGATCATATCTTTTCTGTAATCAAACGTTAGATCATCATCATATAGTCGTTTTACAGAACGCGTTACAAATCTAAAAGCTTCGTGTGGATCAGCAGGAAGTTTGACAAGATTAAAAATACCTTTATGCGAGATAGGTGATTTACCTTGTAGTACATTATATGCATTAGAAATGATTGGGTTGTCAGCAGCCTGTCTATGAATTTTCTGTAGACCAGCAACTGGCCAGGTATTCATTGCATAGCCTAAAACGGAATGACCTATTGCAGGTTTTAGCTGTTGAATATCACCTATGAGATAAATACGTACATGTTTCTCTACAGCTTTATATAAATTATTCCAAAGATCTATTTGAACCATAGACCCTTCATCAATTAATATTATATCAACATCAAGTTTATTCTGTTCATGGTATGTCGGCACAAACTGTCGAGTAATTTTTTGTTGTTTCTGTGAAAAAACATTATCAGGTTTATAAGCAAGTAATTTATGAATAGTGGAACACTTGATATTGTGCTCAGTTAACGGACCAATCTGTGAAGCAAGAACATTGGCTGCTGTACCAGTAAAAGCACAACCAACAATTATCGGCTTTTCTCTTTTGTATAGAGCCAATTCACGCAAAGCTGCAATAAAGAATTTAGTCACCATTGACTTACCTGTTCCTGCATTACCTACAAGACAAGCATAAGGGTTTTGCAACATAAGCAAAACAGCATCACGTTGTGAAGGATCGAGAGTAATATCAGGATACTTAGCACAGGCTTTATTCAGAGCAATTTCATATTCTGTTTGTTGTGCTTTAGTAATTTCTTGTTTTGTCGGTTTGGGTAGAATAACATCTAACTTTTTAGTAGGTGGAATAATCTCTTGTGCCTGTGTAATAGGTGTTCCGTTGATAGGCTTCGCAGGTTTTTGTGCACCAAGATTTAACTTAATCTTACGTACACTTGTGGTTATAGGTACAATTTCTTTATCTTGTAGAAGTCTTAAAGCTTCCTGAGATAATCTAACACTTTTAACCATCAGTCAAACTCACAACCGAAAGTAGTTCCAGGGCATAGACGGTTAGTATCAAATGTTCGATGTCCTCGACAACGTTGAATAGGGAACATCTTGGCTAAAGTATCAACCAGCCATGCAAGAGATTGTCTACTTTCTTCTGTATAATTATCTTCCCAATCTTTTTTATTAACTGCCATACCGCCGGCTACACAAATACCAATAGAATTCTCATTATGGCCTAAACAGTGAGCACCATTATAGGCTAATGGACGTAAAACAATAATATGTCCGTACTTGTTAATAAAATAATGATACCCTATATCAGCAAAACCTTTCTCTATTACATGCCATTGATTTAAATCAGCGATATTTATTTGATTATACTGTCGTGTATAACTACCATGTAAAATAATTTTATTAATCTTTTCAGGCTGACGAAAGTTAAGTGCCAGCTTTGAAATTTCTATGTTATACCTTTGAACACGTCTTTTTTGGTAAAATGCATCGTATGTTGTATTGGCAAAGATATGACTGAAATCTGCCCAATTTGTCATATGCAACATTTTTCTTTTCCCTAGGCTGAAAGTTTAATACCGATGTTAACCAGCTTTCTTTCTTTTCGTTTTTCTATTACTTCAGGATTAATTTGTGTCCTAGAGAAATCATATTGCTGCCAATCTTGAGAAATTCCGATAAAAGTCGAGATCAATTCTAAGACAGCAACATTATGTTTACTTGTTTGTGCTTGCTGTCTAAAGCCACCTGTTCCTGTTGAGTCATAGCGAACTGCTTTTAGCTCAGCTAGAGTAACAGGTTTCTTATGTTTTCTTCTTTTCTGACAATATTCTGTAAAGGATGTCATAACTTTTGTATAAACAGTTATTGGATCACAAAAAACTTCCTGATCAATTTTAACAAGATCCATCTTTAATTCTGCCGCAGAAACTGCAGCAAGTTTTAATGAAAAAAGAATATTACATTTAACAATATTGTGTAATTTAGCTTCGTCCTTACAAGCTAATGTTAACTCTTGATGTCGCTCATTTAAAGCAATAATATCTTCAACAGTTTTTGTAAAGGTATTAGGGGAACACGCATTTAATGCGTACATATAATAACCTACAGGATCACAAATCTTTAATTCATCTAAAGCTTGTGCATCCGTGAAAATCCAATGCGGCGCAACATATTGTGTAAACTGTTGTGACAGTACAACAATAGTTCTTTCTAAACCTATTATACTTATTGTATGTTCTATTTGTGCATTGTTTTGATAACCGAGAAATCGGCCAGTTTTGTTACAGATTTTCTGCATTAAAAATTGTGGAACTAAATGTATTTTTGATTTTTTATCTTTGTTTCTTACTCTTCTTAAATCTATTTTTGTTTTATCGGCATCTGCTAGATAGTCGATTTGCGTTCGCATGGTCTGATTCCCTGTTATTTTTCACTGACCAGAGACCACACTAGCACATATTCAAAAACATTGCAAGCAAAAAATGCATAACTAATAAAGAAAATTTGAATAAGTTATTTCAATCTGTTATATAAACACTCTTTTGTTTCTCATCATAATTAGCTTCTTTAAATTTTACACGTCGTAATAAATCTAAATCACGAAGTCGTGCAAGATTTTGTTTAAGAGATAGACGAGAGTTAATAGCAAAGAATTTATCTAGATCAAAAGTACTCAAAGCAAGATAAGTTTCATAGATATAATGTTCGGATTGTTGGCCGACAGTAAAGATTATTATTTCATCTTGATAAATCATTAACCTGCCGGCATCTTAAGTGTGTCAAGAAATTTGATAGGTAAACCGTGTAAGTGATCAATCACAGTTCCAGATTTTATTTCTACTTCAATATGGTTTTCTTTAAGATCTTTTACTATAGCATCATAAACTTTTCTACTAATGACAAAAGACAAATCACCGAAAACAGCAGCTAATGTCATAGCATCAATATTAAATGAGCTAGCAATAAAGAATTCATTAGGTAGTACATAAATAGCTTTTGGCAGTTTTTGTAATTCCTCAAAATCTTTTTTGACTTTTTCAACAAAATCTATATCGATCTTTTTATGCATCATATCCTCCGATAACTTTTTTTAATCCCTACTTTGACAAGTCGTAATTGAGGAATACATAGCGCTGCCTGTCTGGCCTAGCTGCCAGCCAGTCCGTTAGCGCCAATTCCACAATTACTTTTGTTGTCAACCCTTCGGGTACAGTAGGCAAAAAGTTCTCTGTTCAACTCCATCATCTTTGTACCAAATTTTGAAAATGTTTGTCTTTAGCTATAATCAGTTTTACAAGTTTTAGCCATTCGTCCAAATTGTATAGTTCATCATTTATTACTACTGTTCGATAATTATAGTCTACTAGGAATTTGTGAAATGTTACTGTATCACTACCTCCAGTCTCTAGTATTTCTTCTGATATTTCTGTTATAGGTACGGGTGTATTGAACTCTTCTGGACAAACAGGTAGCACCATTGTTCTGATCTTTCAATCTGGAAGTTTCACTCTTTCGGGAAAGATTCTTTGGAATGTACCGAAATCGTGTAGATGCGTTTCTGCGCTAAATACTTTTTTGTCAGAAACACCTTCTTCTACGGCGCGTTCGATCCAACGAATTATTGCACTAGGTGCAAGGTCATCTTGTGCCCGAAGTAGGAACAAAGGCTCGTCGTCTGGAACCTTTTTGAGATATTCCAGGAGTTGGATCTTTGTGTATGGGCGAAGTTCCCTTCGTTCCTTACTCATTGTCTAATTTCCTTCCCAACTTTTTTGCGAATTCTTGATTTTCGTAACGTGCCAATCGAGATTGTATTTGTCTGGCGAACTTGATGAAGTGTTTTAACGAATAAACACCCTCCTGATTGTCATTGAATACAATAGTTTCTTGTTGAAAATCTACTGTGATTTTATCTCCTACTATTTTTGTACCAGTGTGCTCATGAAAATCAGGAAGGATGAAAGTCTCTGTTCGCTCTATAGTCATCTTGGCCACACCGCTGGAAAGACTTTTGTAAGAATAGATGATGTATTACCTGAGTTATGCAGGTCTACATATCTGTTATAGTCATGAAAGATAGTTTGTGCGCTGTCTAAAAAATCAGGAAGTGAACGAATAGTTTTGTCAGGAAAAGTGATAGTCCCAATATGGTGATTGACAGCAAATACGTGCCGAGGTTCTGTGTCGACAGTTATGAGCGTAGGCAACCTATACAACATGTGTGTTCTGACATCTTCTTTTTTCATCGGATAGCACCTTCTGCATTCTGTCTGTTCATCAGCAAAGAACAAACATGACACGAAGGTTGGAAAGTGTGTGAAGCGAATACTTCCCCTTTGCATCGAGGGCACACATATTGTGCGTATTGTTTTGGTAGAGATTCACGCGATGTCATGAGCGGCGGCAAGCGATTTTCAATTGTAACTACTGGGCCGTCGCGCCGAAGTGTTCGCACTAAGACATAGCAGATATTCAAGAAAGCGACTTTATGAAGAAAAGTTTCATCGTAAACAATTACTACGCCTTTGCCGGTTTCGACAGCATTATCAAATAGCTGTAGATCTTTGGGATCAATAGTCTTTCGGAGATTTTCGAGATTATCATCTTGCTCAAAGAAGTGAACAATCTGGTCAAAATTATAGGCGCCGTCTTTAGCCATCTTTCAACTCCGATCGCTTTGCTAGAAGGTAGAAGTTTCTCGCCATAAGCAAGCAAACACTTGCCCGGAAAGCGTGTTCGTTTTCGGGAGGTAGTTTGTTTAATTCTTTTTGGATGAAACGAAATAGTTTGCATTCGTCTTTATGGAAATAGGCATCAATAACTTGTGGTCCGGACTTTATATTTAAAGCATCCAGTAAGACATGTAAAGATTGAATGTCTTTGATAAAAACATCTTGGTGTTCTAGAATTGCCTGATAGATGATTTGTTGATGTTCAGCGGACACTTGGACCTACCTCATCACGAAGTTGAGCAATCTTTCCACGAACTTGGTCTTTGACCACTTTGCATTGATCTTGCAATTTCTCCAAGCATTCTTCTTCTGGCCGAATGCGACTAATAAGGTCTTCGATCTCAATCAAACGAGCCCTAATCAGTTCGTTACGCATTGTACTTTCCTCTCTTTGTACTGTTATGGCTGCAAACATTGGGTCCATATCGGACTGTTGGCAGATAGGTGCCATCGGCATTGGGACGCTATAGTTACGTTTAGAGCCAACTTTTTGTGTAAGCTCATACTCCAGAATAAGTCTTTCGGAAAAATCACAAAGAATGGCTTCAATCTTTTGTTGTCTACTAGTCATAGTTTGTCCTCATGTGTTAGGATCACCAGGGTATAATGCCCGCAAATAACATGCAAGTGAAAAATCACAAAAGAAAGAAATTTTTTGCCTAGCGACCCCTTTAGGGGTTGAGCTGAAATAGATTACGAGTTATGGGCGGAGAAAGGTCCGAGGCGTAGGCCGAAGGATCGAGCCCATTTGTTTGAGTAATCTCTTTTAGATCAAGCTAGGTTTTAAGAAAAATTTATGCCGCCGTTTGTTTAAGAGAAGTAATGATGTTATCAATTCGCTTCTCTTGTGCTTTTGCAGTTCGTTCTTTTACAGCAGCTCGTTTTTCAATACGATCTTGTTGCATTTCTTGTTGTTTCGTATTCTTAAGCTTTAAAGCGATTTTGACGAACGCTTTTGCTGCGGCCAACATTGTTACTCTCCAGGGTTTGAAGAAATCTTGTGGCGCACTTCAGCTTTTAAAGCTTGTAGTTCAGTGTTTACCATACTTAATGCTTGGATTAGTTGCTCTGTTTGTACAGTTTTACCTGTTATCTGCTCATTTAGTTTTTGAATTAGAGAATCTTTTGCTGCAATAATATCATCTTTCTTACCTACAGATGTTACTAAATAGTAAAGAAAGACTGCAGCAACAACTAAGTTAGGAAGATGTGTGATTATGTATTGAAGAATTGCGTTTTCTTGCATTAAGTTGCCCCTGCTTGTGGCCAACCAAATGGAACTTCGTCAAAGAAAGTGGCCGTAGCGGGTACTGGCCAATTAGCTGGCACTGTTTCACCAAAGGGAAAGATACCTGCATCTGTATTGTCACCTCTACTATCAGGCAAACCACCAGGAAGTGATCTACCTAAACCAATAGCATCACTACCTGCCGCCAAACTGTAATCATCATTCAGCAGAGCATCTGCTTTAGCTGTTCCTGCATATTGACCATTAGTCCCTGTTAGAACTGACATTGCTCCAGAACTAGGACCAACAGTTAAATTATTTTCAATGGTTTGTGGGTTAGACCCAGAACCATCAGAAAAATCTCTAGGTAAGATCATGATAGAATTAAACAAACGTTCTATCTTGTCTGCATCGGAAGCAGAACCACCAAAATCTGTATAGATTCTTTGATAACCGCCTGAAGAAATGCCTGCATCAAAATCCCAAATACAATGATAGACAAAATCATCAGAACCTGCTGGAGTATTTACCCATTTCAGACTGTCGGAATTTCTAATCTGTACATCTGGGTCCGTATGAATAAACAAACAACGGTAAACAAAACTATCTCCTACAATGCTATTACTTTGCCTAGAAATATCGCGGAAACAATTCAAGAATTTACAGTCGTGAATTTCATTATCTGCGCTTACTTCTCCGTTAGACCCTTCGTTCTGAATACCGTCATCGCCACAGCCAACAAACGTACAAAAACGCACTGTACTGTTAGAACATTCACCTATGCGGCAACCTTCAAACACTGGGCCGATAGTACAATACTCAATTATTACACCAGTAGCTTCTGGAGAAATTGCTCGTGAGTTATTGATACCACCTTCCAAAATGGCATTAGCTGACCCGCCACCTGTTCCTGTCAATGCACCATTATAATAACCTTTACAGAGAACAAACGGACCATAATCATTTTTACCGTCTAAAGCTAAAACATCACGACGCCAAATATCATGACCTTGATATCTAAATGTGCAACGTCTAAGAATAGTATTATCGTGAGTCTTAACAGCAAACTTAGTTAGGTCAAAAATACAATTAGTTATTACGGTACTGTCAGAACCATTATTCTGATTGATCGCAAATGTATTGCCTGCACCTATGAACCTAATACCGTCAACAATGAAATTAGTACTGTCATTACATGTGAGGATAGTTGAAGAGAAATCATTCGTGAATAGTAGAGATCTTTGATTGGGATTAGCATTATTGCGAAGTCGGACAAACACTCTACTACCAGTAAAGGCAAAACCATAACTGGGTTTAGAAATAGTTCTGTTAGCTCCAGCAATAGCTGAGAAAGCTGTAATACTGCCGGCTCTTAGATCTGCTTCTGATCCATAATAAAACAACATATCCCCAGTAACAGTATCAGTAGCGAGAAATGGTCTAGAAGTTCTAGCAGTGGAATAGACCCCGCCGCCCTCATCAGTCCATAAACCATTAAAGTTATCTCTTGCTTGTGTCCAGACACTAGCAAAGATTGTTTCACCAGCATTACGTGCAGCAATTAGTATCTTGTTTGTACCAGTGCCTGCTTTATTGTTGAATGTAGGTTGTTCATCCCAAATACCGTCACCAAAAATAATTGCGTCACCATCTTGTGCGATGTTAAATGCAGCCTGTGCAGTTAGTTTAGGGTTAGCTTCACTAAGTCCATCATTAGAATCAGAACCATTTGTTTCTACAAAAATAGTTCTCAGACCATTTAGAAGAGCTTCTGCACGAGTGCCAGGAGTTTGTTGGCCACCTCCTACACTTCTAGTGACAGTGAAATTATCTATTCCTGTATCATATTGGAATCTATCAGCACCGACATCTGGTTTAGTTTGTACCCAACGGAACTTACAATCCGAATTGGAAAGCCCCATAGAATTAATTGTGCCCATAGCACTAGAAGCAGAGTAGGCATCTAACTCATCAAAATGTGTTCTACTAGAGATAGTTATGCCACGATCAAGCCAAGTTGTTCCATTCCAAACTTGTGCTCGGAAAGTTCCATCGTTGGCCGAATTCCAATAACAGTGAAAATGATACTCTAATGTAACTGTGCCTAGGCTTGCATCAAATTCAGCAGTTTCGGCCGTGTAAAGTGTTTCAGCTCCACCATTATCAGAAGATTCAACATATAGATAAGCATTACCTGTTGCTTCAACAGCTCTAGTTCCACTATTAGAGCCACCGCCCGGTCCAGTGTTAGTTGTTGCTGTAGCACCTTCTACTTGTCTAGTCCAAGCAACCGCACCAGCTTCCGCATCTGTCCCAGGAGTTACTATGCCATCTAGATCTGTTTCGAAATCGCCAGACTGCAAAACAACAGAGCTAGGTGCTGCGAAGAAACTAGCACTAAGTGCCGCAATGTTACCCATCTTACGGCTCCACCGTTACTTTTGCCTCACCGCCTAAAAGAACTAATGTTGCAAACTTAGTTGCAGGCACAGACACGCCATTAACTGTTAGTGTTCCGGCTGAATTCCAAAAGAACATCGTAACGTCTTCGGCAGTTAGAGGGCTAGGCATCGTAAAAACATGTGTGCCAGAAGCCACTTTGATAGTTTGCTTATGATGTACTCGTCTTGAAACTTCTTCAGTAATATCTCCTGTTCCGCCAGTTGATAATACTCGCTCCTCTTTGTCGGGAATAATATCAAAGTCATCATCAGGAAATTCTCTTACAGGTCCGTCAACAAAGATACGACTACCGTCTTTATAGATGGGCAGAAATAGACCAACAGACTTATTACGTGAATAGCCAAGATACACTGTATCGGCTTCACGTGTATGGTAGTCTGTTGCTAAGTAGTTAGATGATCTTAGACTATCAGCAACGTTAGTTGTGATTGCAAAATTATTAGCTGTTGAGGTGCAACGAACAACCATCAACAGAACTTTGTCTGGAAGGGCTAAGAAGTTTGCATCGTCAACGAGAAATCTGATTGTTTGAGCATTAGCTGTATTATCAAAAGCAACAATACGTCTTAGCGGGCTGATAGGTAAAGTCACTGAAGGAAAATCAATTGTTCCTGCAACGTCAATATTACCATCACCTTCAAAAACTTGATCGCCACCAATCAAACTTTGTAGACTAGTAATTTCATCGCGTGCTGCAGCAAGTTGTGCGCGAAGCAAAGCTTTTGACACATCGACATCATCAACAATTACAGCCGGATCGATCACACTTACCATAATAACTTGCTCCTGCTAAGAAGAACCTTAAAGCAAGTATCTATGATTTTTATATATAGTGGCAAGTGTTAAAAAAAGGGACCGAAGAACTTAATCCTCGGTCCCAATAGTTCGCCATGATCAGCGTGCAAGATACCAGGGAGATATCCATCGCATTTATACTGTAACCGATATGCTTAAGCTATGTCAAGCTTTTTCTTATTAACTAAGTCACAAAATTCTGAAAGAGGTAACTCACGTATTTGCCTGTAACTTTTGTTCTGGTAACTCCAGACAAATGTATTTAAATAAATAGGGATATTATAAGCATAATGCATTTCTAAACAAATTATTAATTCTAAAATATCTAACTCATCTAAATCTAAATCAGCTAATGTAGTCTCCTCGGTTATCGGCTGCGACGTGTTTCTAATTTGGAGAGCAAAACAAGTCACAACCGATAACCTAATCATTGGATTCAGGAGGCTTCGACGTTAAAGCCAAAGATCAGAACTTCGTCAATGAAGCACTGACCCGTCAGAACGTTGATACTGAGATCGTAAGAAGCTTCTTCGTCGAAAATCGGATGACCCTCATAGAAGAAGTCGGACTTCGGCGTGAAGTTGGCACAAACCAACGTGTTCACTTCGGAAGTTGACCAACGAACAGAGTCAGCCTTTCCGATAGTCTGGCCAAAAACCTTGACATCATCGCGAATGGTTTCGATATTCATAACTGTAACCTTTCTTTGGGTTTAAACAAATAACTGATTTGGGCAAACCAGCGACCTAGGTATTAGTTTCGGGCATAAACTCTCCTTTCTATTCAGAAACAAAAGAAAGCGTAAACTGGTATGGCTTTGTCCCAGATGTCGGTGTTCGCTGAAATGTCATGATACCCATACGAAAATCAATAAAAATCCTATAAATTTTTGTTCCTTTCTTCCGACGCATCCAGCCTTTCTGCAAAACACAATTCTTAAACACCTTACAATAATTGCCTCCATGGCTTACTGAACGATAGGTGAAAAGATTCTGAAAACTGCTTACACGCGCGGCCATGACTGTGTTTCCTTTCTAGTCAACCAAACGAAGACGTGAACCTTTACTCTTATTGTTTTTACCATCCCTCATATTGTGAACATTATCGTTTGTTTCTTTCTCTACCGGTTTTACTTTTGTTTCTTCAAGTTTAATCACATCTGTGTCTAATTTAAATTCATATGTGTGTTTTACATCATCTAAATCATAAAATACGATTGTTTCTTTTTCGAAATCTAATAAAATATAATTAAAAACTGTACCTTCTTTAAAATCATACATATCTTGTTGTAAACTAACAAAATTGAAAATAACTAGAAGCGGACAAGGTAAAACAATAGTTTCTGCCCTAAAATATTTAACTAACATGTACTTTCTCCCATAAAATGTTTTTTAAACCCTACCTTGACTACAGTATTATTGCTCAAACAAACCCGCTCGTACCCTAAGCCTACGGCTAGGGTCCTTTTCCGCGGCTTAACTCGCAATAACCCAGTAGTCAACCGCGATGCGGTCGGTAGGCAAAACATTTTCTTACCCTACGTGATCTAAAGGACTTGTTTGGACAGCTTGACTGAGTTCTTTGACTTCTTTTTTACTCAGAGATTTGCCTTGGTTGGCTTGCCGATGAAGAATGACGCCTAGTTTCTTATTTCTTTCTTCTAGGTCATGCTTTTCGGCGATTAGTTTGTTAATTCGAAAAGTTCCATGGGCTTGCATCTCATTTATTATTTTATTTTTAACCCTGATAATCATAGCTAGCCAAAAAACTACGCACAATGCGCCAAAAAAGAGTAGTGTTAATGTCGGGAGAATTTGTGTTTCATACATGAGAGAAAACTTTCTGCTGAGTGTACCCGTATGGGTTGACGAATAGGTATTTACGAGTTAGTGGCGGGAGAAGAGCTGAGGCGTAGGCCGAAGCACTGAGCCACTATGTTTGAGTAAATAGATGTTTGTCAAACGAAGGTTAAAAGAAAGTTTTCTCATATATTCCATATACTGCATATATTTCATAATTATTCACTAAATGCTTTTAATGATTCATCATTGGCTTTAGTTTCTAACACTTTTGCTAAGTTATTCAAGTTGTTTTGATTCAATTGAGTATAAGTCAATATTACAGAGATATACATTAATGCTATTTCTTTATCGCTCAGTGAGTATTGTAATTGTTGGATGATTTTACACTGTTGCCTACAAAAGTCATCCAATATTTGGTTTAGGCTTTTTTTGTTGATTTGTTGATCTTGTGTATTGCTTGTCATGTTAGTTCCTCAACCAATCTGTTTCATCAACTACCTTCTTTAACTTCTTTAGTGCGTTGATTTGTTGTACAGTTCTAAATTTATGAAACTTAGGTCTTTTCCAAATTAATGGTGGTTTGTCTTGTTCAATATATTTAATATTAACTATACATTGTGTTCTCATTTTATCAGTAATTCGTTTAAAAGTTATTCTTCTATAATAAATACGCGTATGTATGAGTGTTGTTCTGAAATAATTTAATCTGTTTTCTAAGTTTCTACCAAAATACATATATGAGATAGGCATTTGAATACTGTTAGCATCTCTTTGTGCGTAGATCTCATATATGTATAATAGTTTCATGATTTATTCTCTTTTGTATCTCTTTCGAGAAGTTTTTTATCTAAGTCTGTTCCTGTCTTTAAGTAATTTTTTGCATGATGTTTTAATGTTCTGAGACGTTGTTCTTGAGTTACTATTATACCGTTCTTTACTGTGACTTGACGTAATAGTCTATATCTGTCATGTTTTAATTCTCTAACTGACAATTCATTTACTATAATATAAATTACTAACACTACAATAATCGCCAAATCATAAGATTCTATGATTTGTACAAGTAATTTTATAAAATCTAATGACATAATAATATCCTATTCTTTTTCTTTGTTTATTTTATCTTTTACAATTTGTTGTTCACGAAATGGAGTAAAGAACTCCTGATCATACATACTCAATTTACTTTTCTCTTCTAATGTTAGTTCTTTATGTTTATTTTGTTGTTTTTCTTCTGGTGTCAAACCAAAACCTTCTGGAGTTTCACCTCTAGCTATTTGTGCTCTAATGACATTAAGTTCTGTTTCTTGTTCTATTGCTTTAGCTAATCCTTCTTTATATTCTTCTGTATCTTTGTGAGCATTCTTCCACCTATTAAATCTCGCTAATAGTGTTGCATCATAATAGCTAGGTAGCTGTTCTTTTTCGATTTGTTCTTCTGCTGTCAATTCAGGCTTATTAAGTAGTCTCTTAGCTTCAATGCTAAGAAAAAATAGTGTTTCA
>WLWG01000353.1_pt1 | contig 47992 bp, 29 predicted proteins | sample 6712871 | NCBI WGS metagenome assembly WLWG01 (sample SAMN12718693, study PRJNA515312) | sponge metagenome | isolation source: marine sponge | host: Mycale hentscheli | place: New Zealand: South Island, Marlborough, Capsize Point | collected 2003-05-01 | reverse complement strand
GTACGAAGATTGGTCGGAGAACGACCGTAGCCGCATTGAGACACTGCTTCATGCTACTCCAGAAGAAGCATTAGATCTTGACTACGTGCGTCAACATTCCGGATTCGCTCGCATTATTACTGTGACTTCCGACGATCTTGAACGAGTGGCGGCGGCATAACGTGGAACGACATGAAATCAATGTGCGGCTGGATGAAAGCGTTGCAACGACCCAACCAGCAACTCGTTCGTACACAATTCATGTTGGTGACACGATACTTCAAGACCTTGGAGTTTTACTTGCGAATGACGGTGTGCAAAGAGCGGTCGTTGTTTCTGATCAAGCCGTGAGTGGGACACACGGAAAGACGGTGACAAGAGTTCTGCGAGACGCGTCGATAACACTCGACCACCTCTCGATTCCATCAGGTGAAGCATCCAAGTCTCTTACTGAATCTGAGCGGTTGTGGAATGAATTCGCTCGTCTCAAGATCGATCGCAAAACAGCAATACTCGCAGTCGGCGGTGGTGTTGTGGGCGACCTTACGGGGTTTGTCGCTGCCACATTTTCGCGCGGCTTACATTACTGGCAGGTACCAACGACATTAGTTGCCCAAGTTGACAGCGCTATCGGCGGAAAAACAGGGGTGAATCTTCCAGCGGGTAAAAATCTCGTTGGAGCTTTTTGGCAACCTCGAGGAGTCGTGGCCGACATAAGTACGCTTACAACTCTTCCTGATCGTGAATATATCAGCGGGCTCGCTGAAGTCGTAAAATATGGAATGATTTTAGATACTGAATTTTTTCATTGGCTCGAAGACAATGCTCTTCGGGTTCGAGATCGAGAAAAACAATCTGTAGTCCATATTGTGCGTCGCTCTGCAGAGCTCAAGACCTTTGTTGTCGAGAGGGATGAACGAGAAATCACTGGACTGCGAGCCTGCTTAAACTACGGTCATACATTCGCCCATGCATTCGAAACAGCAACTGGCTACGGCACACTTCTCCATGGCGAGGCCGTTTCTCTTGGGATGATGGCGGCAGCAAGCCTCGCCTGCTCAATGAACCGTATTGATCAACTCATTGTTGATCGACAACAAGAACTTCTTGAAGCACTTGGACTACCTGTTTCAACAACAACACTAAACGGCATAGAAGATGATAATCTTTTGGGGATTATGTCCCGAGACAAAAAAAACATTGGCGGCAAACTACGATTTATTCTCCCAAGTACGATCGGCAAAGTCGAAACTGTTGAAAATGTTTGCCGTGAATTTGTCATCTCAGCAATCAACAGAATCCGCCGGGATGCCTAGCCTGTTTCGAGAAGCAAACAGCAGGTTATTCAGCAGATATGTAGCCAAAAATCACATGAGACGTGTCATCACACATTGCATGCCATTGGCATCACTCTTTGTAAAGTGATTCCTACCAGCTCGCTTCCAGCCCCAGCCCGCCTTGATCACCGACTGGAACTGGTACAACTCGTACTTGGAAGCCCGCGAAATGATGCTCTGTCCGACTGACTGCTAATGAACTCGCCCAGGCGAGGTACCAACCCAGAAAAGCCTGAGAAGAGTAATGTGCATCATCATTGATTCGTGAAAAGCCAACAAATGTAGAGCAGACGTAAAGTGTTCCTTTGGCAATTGGGTGCTCGACCATATCAGCCGCCGCAAGAAATGGAATCGCCCCCATAAAGGAGTGGCCGCTTACTCCATTATTGTCTTGAAAAAACTTCCAGTCGCTTCCTGAAGGTGATTCTGTATTGGCCGAGCCATTATTACTTGGGCGAGAGGCACCGGTCGCCAACTGAAGAACGTAGACGGGTGGCCCTCCAACCAAGAATATTCGGAGGCTTCGCGACCCCCACCCTCCCAAGGCATCTCCAACCGGCATCCCTTCAAGTGCAACACCTGCCGCTGCGGCTATCCCGGCAGCTGGTAACAAGTAAATCCCATCACCGATGTCTTTTGTCGCCGAGAAAAAATCTCCGGTTTGCGACCCTGTTATTCCTGTCTGCCAAGCATTTTGCATAGTCGTATCAAAGCCAGTATTTGCCATCAGTGCACCCGCGCCGAAAGCAGCGGTGACACACGTGAGATTTTCACAGGAGTAAAAATTCCTGTAATCCTCGAAAATCTTGTACCCTGTACGAGAGAGCCGTGGAAACTTGCTCCCTGCCCATGGTTGTTTTTGAACAGTCTGCGAAGAAATAATTTCTGGTGGTGTTGGCAAAGAATAAACGGGCTCACTGTCGAGATCCATTCTTTGCGCGAGATCGGTAGTTGCATCGACTGATTGCTGTCCCTGCAAGTTGGTCTCCCAACCGCCAGTGAGCACGACTCGTTCCGGCATAAGGCTGGCATCATTCGATGCTAATGGTTGTGTCTCCACTACCGCATCGACCCAAGCACCATTGACAGCAGGAAGCACTTGAACAACCACTCGCTGCCGTTGCTGAGGCCAGTGCCGCCAAGAAGTACTCAATCCGTCTGCCAGATCACCCTGCCTTTTTTCTGACGGTGGCAGTTCTACCCATGCTGACACAATCCTGCCAGCCCGGGGGGGTATTGAATCAAAGTCTGGTGGAATAGTTTTAATAACAGGCCAGTCAGTGGCAACTGTCTTGATTGTTTTCTCCCATATCGCATGACCATCTTCTGCGGTTAAAAACATTCCATCCGATGCGACGGGCAATGAATCGCGAACAGATACTCCCGGAGAGGATTCAGCAACTACCGAATTTCTTTCATCTGCAGAGGATTCAACAGGGAGCTGAATCCCGAGCAAGATAAAAAGATAACCAAGACACCACTGCCAAGACGGCAAGGAGCCAGAACGCGAACAGGAAAAACGGGAAAAGTTAATCATTTGGTGATGCGGACTTTCGCAACGACTCGTGCACCAATCAAGACAGATTTCCCTGACGCCCCGCCTTTCGTGCCCCTCTTGAGGCTCCCCTTCCTGCCCTACCTTCCTTAGACAACTCCTTTTGTGGCCAAATGCTATTCTGCTGACTAAGAAGATTCATTCCTAGAAGGAGGTCCGGTATCTATGCCAAGGAAGGTAAACGAACAAATGCCTCCCTCTCATCAAGTTGGTGGACAGGAACCAACTGATTCAAAAATCCACCAAACACTTCTTCGCTGGTGGGGATTCGATACATTTCGGCCGCTGCAAATTGAAGCAATCTCTGCTGCCATTCATGGCAGGGACTCTGTTGTTGTACTCCCAACGGGTGGCGGCAAAAGCCTCTGCTACCAGCTGCCACCTTTGCTAAGCCAAACAACTGATATTGTCGTCTCGCCGTTGGTATCACTTATGAAGGACCAAGTGGACTCACTTGAATCTATTGGCTACCCGGCAGCAGCAATTCACAGCGGTCTCTCTCACAACGACCGAAGCAGAACGTACCGAAAGCTTCGCAGCGGGAATCTTCGTTTGCTTTTTATAGCTCCCGAAAGGCTTTTTAATTCGAATCTTGTTGAAACACTTTCGCACTTATCAATCCAACGATTTGCCATAGATGAGGCACATTGCATCAGCCAGTGGGGCCATGACTTCCGTCCCGAGTACCGTCAACTTTCAGCGTTGAGAGAACGCTTCCCTCAGACGAGTTTCCATGCCTACACCGCTACTGCAACACCTCAAGTAAGAAACGATATTGCCGAACAACTGCACCTCAAAAACCCAGAAATTCTTGTCGGCACGTTCGACCGACCAAACCTCACCTACCGTGTCATCCAGCGTACTGATAGAACAGCACAGATACTCGAAATCCTTGGGCGCCATCCCAAGGAAGCATCGATTATTTACTGCATTTCACGACGTGAAACAGAAAGGCTAGCGAAACACCTCACAGCAGCTGGGCTTCTTGCACATCCATACCATGCAGGACTCGATGCGAAGACACGACACAAAACACAAGAAGCTTTTGCAAAGGAAACTCTTGATGTTGTTGTCGCGACTGTAGCATTTGGCATGGGCATAGATCGATCAAATGTGAGACTCGTCCTACACACCGGACTTCCAAAAAGCCTCGAAGCCTACCAGCAAGAAACAGGACGGGCCGGACGTGACGGGCTTGCTGCAGAATGTGTCCTGCTTTATTCACCAGCTGATGTCTTCAGCTGGGAGGCATTGATTCGACGGGGGGCGGAATCTGCTGAACTGACTGAAGAGGAATCACAGAAACTCATCGACTCGCAGATACTACATCTCCAACGCATGCGGCAGTATGCCCAAGCAGCACGCTGCCGGCATGCTTTTTTATCAGAGCATTTTGGTCAATCATACAAGCTCTCTAATTGTAAAAACTGTGATATTTGCCTAGAGGAAACAACCAACCTTGCTGACAGCACTACCGTTGCTCAGAAAATCATCTCGTGCGTCGCCCGAATTGAAGAACGGTTTGGTGTCCGTCACCTTTGCGAGGTGCTTCGTGGCGCACAAACAGAAGCAGTACAACGAAACGGACACCACCACTTATCAACATATGGATTGCTAAAAAGCTTTGACCAGCGAATGTGCGAGAATCTCGTCCATCAACTCCTCGACCAAGAATATCTTTCGAGAAGCCAAAGCGACCGACCGGTTGTCATGCTGAACAAAAAATCTTGGGAAATTCTTCGAAGCCAACGAAACGTCACACTTCTTGAGCCACGATTAAAGAACGCAGTGCGATCTCGAAAAGAGTCTGATGACTGGAATGGAGTTGACCGACAACTCTTTGACCACCTTAGACAGTGGCGCAGAAAAATAGCCGACGGTCGAGGGAAGCCAGCCTGGACAATTCTTGATGATCGTGCATTACGTTCAATCGCTCGTGAAAAGCCAGACACACTGGCAACGCTCCTGCAATGTAAAGGCATTGGCGAAAAGCGACTGGCTGATCACGGAACAGCAATTCTTAAACTTGTAAAACAATGCGACCACGAATCAGCATGAGTGGGCCCCGACCCCATCTAGTTTGGTGAAAGATGCACTGTATGATCACAGATCAGCGCAAACGGATCGCTTCCTGCTGAGGTTACGACCAGCGTCAACGCTCCTTTACAGACTTCCTTCAGGAGGTCTGCCATCGCATTCTGCTGCTGAGTGTTCATACCGTCGGCTGGTTCGTCAACGAGAAGAATCCGAGGATCCATGGCCAGGCCGCGCGCAATTTCCAAACATCGTTGCTCGTAACGTGTCAGATTTGAAGCAAACGAGAATGATTGATCGATCAGTCCCACAGACCGAATGAGTTCTTCGGTCCGTTCAATACAGTTCGCTTTATTAACATGTGGCCACCATGATGAAGATTTTCGATAAACGCCCTGCTCTACTGCAACAAGTATATTTTCAAACACCGTCATCGCAGGAAAGTTTCTTGGAGATCGAAAGGTGCGGGCCACTCCAGCCCGAGCAGCAACCTCTGGCGAACGTCTCCCTCGCTGCCAGATTGCTAGCGACATTCCAATCCCAAGAAACAAACCACAAATAAAAGCAGACCAACCACGAAAACGAATTCGACGCTTTCCAGCTGCCAACCGGTCAAGAGTCGTTTCATCCAATAGTAGCTCGCGTTGCGGTTCATTCGCATCACCTACTAAATCGGTTATGTCGGGAACAACACCCGGACCAGTTCGCCGAGCTGTCACTGCTGCTTGCATTTGATTCCGTAATTCTTGGGCTTCCGACAGATCGCGACGTACTGCAAGAACTTCACGCCCGTCTGCAGTGACAATTCGCCAATTACCGGCAAGCCGGTCAACAGCCAGTTCCGCGCGAAAATAACTACGAAGTCGTCTCCCAAAAGTTGCTGGAGTAAATGGTTCATCAACTACAAGACCTCGCTTTACAACAGCCAGCCACAAACGATCGATGTCTACCGCAGCTGCCGCACATAACAAACCAACAAGAATGCCTGTGAACAGTACACCCCAGAATGTTTTCACCGAGAACGCCTGTTTCAATCGACGCCCATCCAATCGGACGGAACCGGAAAATGCAGGCCTTAGTCCACAGATAGCATCGAGCAAAGCAGCTTTCGATCCTCTTCCCGAATCTATAATGGCAACACTAGTGCCTGCCGACACATCGAGTTCTAATTCATCGATGAGCGGTATCCCACCTGATTGAACCGTAAGCCGATCAATACTCAGAAGCGGAATGTCTGCTGAGAGGACAGGGCCGTCGCTCGCTTTCATATTCTCTCCATGAGTCATTGCTGTGACTCCTGAAGCTCAGCAGCGAAACGTCGTGACGGAATGAGTCCTACGGGACGGAATCGCATCACAACGATTAATGCGATACCTACAAGAGCTAATCGCCAACTTCCAAGTGTAAAAAAACTTACATCAAATACCTGCTCCTGAATACGCTGCATCCAGGAATCAACCCACGGGATAACAACTATGTCAAAACCAAACAAGATTGTGACGCCGACAAGTGTTCCTGGAATACTCCCAAGGCCACCTATTATGACTGCACAAAGAATCGCAACTGATCGATTAAAACCAAACGCATTGGGATCTCCAGTCGTACCGATGCTTGCGACAGACAGGCAGCCAGCAAGTCCGGCTATCCCTGCTGCTATTGTGAAGGCCGAAAGCCGAACTTTCGTTGCAGAAATACCTATTGTCGCAGCCGCGAGTGGCTCCTCACGAACAGCAATCCAGGCCCGGCCAAGCGTTGATTTTTCAAGAACTCGCACAAGCAGCACCACAACAAAAAGTACAATGAGCGACAGGTAGTAGAACCATCGTGAATCAACAACGAACTCTCTACCGAGATCTATCCCCGTAACAAATATTCCAGATCCTGGGGGTGGAATCGGACCAAGCCCCTGTGTCCCACCTGTTACATTTTCTAGATTCAGAAATAAGACACGAACGACTTCACCAAAACCAAGAGTAACAATAGCAAGGTACTCGCCTCGAAGACGCAACGTTGGCGAGCCGAGCAGCGTCCCTATTGCGGCGGTCACACTAACACTGACAAAAACCGCTGGGAGAAAACCTATCTCCAAGGGATTCATCGGGACAGTGAGAATCGCAAGAAAGAGACCTCCCAAGCCAAAAAAGGATGCAATTCCTAGATGGAGTAATCCCGTGAAGCCAACCATAACGTTGAGCCCAAGAGCCGCTATGCAAATTATTAAGACTGATGTTATCTGTCCGCCCAGCCCTCCAGCCAATGCCGGATGAAACCATGGCGCCAGGGCCAGAATTGTAAAAACTGGTATTTCCCAATTTTTTTTTGACCATTTCATGAGACAAGATAAGGAGGCACATTGAATGTTCATCGCTGTCCTCCTCTCGTCTTTGACTTCCCAAAAATTCCTTGTGGGCGAAAAGCAAGAAAAATAATCAGTACAAGAAAAACCGATGCGATAGCCCAACGAGGGCCGAGAAGGGCTACCGAAATCGCACGAATTAATCCAACTATAAGCCCACCAACTAGTGCACCAGGAACACTCCCTATACCTCCAAGCACTGCTGCAGTAAGCGCGTACAACCCCATCTGATGCCCCATCTGATAGTTAATCGTCGTTGCGTGAACACCTGCGGCAACACTCGCAACACCACCGAGAAATCCGCTTATAAAAAACGCAGCAATAACAAGTTTTCCTGCTTCCCCAGAACGAGCTGTCGCACGGGTGATTGCAGCAATGGAACGCAACGATCTTCCAAAACGGGTTTGACGAAAAAGAAGGTACAGGCAGAGAACGGGTGGCACGATGATGACAAGGACCAGAAGATCAGCCATCGCAATAGAAAATCCACCAACTGAACGCGTAGATTCGAGAAAAATCTCAGGAAATGCACGATCAGTCGGACCGATCCAAATAAGCCCCACATTCATGAGTACAAACGAAACACCGATTGTTGAAACGAGGGGGGATAGAGGAGGGGCATTTCGCAGCGGACGATAGACAAACTGATCAATGCAAACGTTCAGGCAGCCACAAAACAGTCCACTGCACGTAGCAGCCAAAACCACTACAAGGCAACCAGTCAGCGGATCGACCGGAAGTGGCACAAGGAATGATAAGATTGCCAGTGACAAGCAGCCACCGAGCATGACTACATCCCCATGGGCAAAGTGGATGAGGCCTACGGTTCCGTACACCAACGTATATCCAACAGCAATTAGCCCAAGAAAACCACCACTTGTGATTCCGATACCACATTGCTCAAGAAAGGATGCTACGTCCACGCATATGTCCCGACAAAGTAATCCGTTGGAAAATTCTTTGTCCTAAGTCTTATCTGCTGCCGTCCTTTTTGCCTATGTCAGCAGTCGACATGACTTCCTCATGCACAAACTTGCCATCCCGAACAACACTCACAGACACCTCCTGAAGTGTTGTATCCCCATTTGCATCAATACTCCATTGCCCAAGCACACCATCGTCCACCTGGCTCGCAAAAGCCGATTCTACGATGGCTCGACGATCTTTCTGGCCAACATCTGCAATAGCTCGAATCACGAGCCTCGCCGCCTCGTAACCGTGAATTGCCCCGTTGCTTGGACATGTTCCATATTTCTGCCGATAGCGAAGAAATAATAATTTCTCATTGCAATCTGCTTGTTGTGGTGAAAGCCCTGCAGATGTGGCGAAACACCGACCCTCAAGAGAAGCTGCGCCTGCAGCTTCAAGAAAAGCTTCGGTGCGACATCCATCAGAAACCAACAGAATTGCCTCGCTCTCAGCTGACACAAGATCACGTGCGAGTTGCCCACCTTTGGTTCGAGCACTACCACCAAAGTAGATAAGGTCTGGATCAGCACTCATGACGGACCCTACAAAGGATTTGAACTCCGCTGCTTGGGGATCAATCGAGACGTGGTCGAGAACCGTCATGCCTTGCTCACGACACCGATCAGCAAATAACGATGCTACACCTTGCCCATAAACACCAGCATCATCAATGACGAAAACACGACGCACCCCACGCTCGAATGCCCAATCTGCGGCAAGTGGACCTTGAAGGTCATCGGCAGGCACAACGCGGATGTAGTTTAATCTGCCAGACGGTCGGTAAACGTTCGGCTCGCCAGGAAGACCGAGGCCCGGTTTGGTCAACCCAACGGCGGTATTCGCTGGAGATACCATCAACAAATCTGCATAGTTAAGAATGGGCATGGAGACTCGGGCTGCTCCTGAGTTCAAGGTACCAATGTAAGCCATTACATCCGGATCCTGAACCGCCATACGAGCGTTGGCTGCCTCCCCTTCACTTGTCCACCGGCCAGACGCTGCTGCACTATTATCAAGATCACGATATTCCAAAGTAAACCGCCCGGCTTTTTCTTTCACCTCATCAATTGCGAGCCGAATACCTCGAACAACCTCATCACTGACCTGCCTAGACACACCTGTACGCGGCAAGCTCGAAACAAGACACACTCGATTGGATTCTATTTTTTGACAGCCGAAAGAATTTAGTCCAATCGTCAGACAAACTACGATGCTCCATATCAGCCGAAACGATGCTGGCTTTTGCGGATAAAACCAAATACGTCTCATGATTTCACCTTCTTCATGTAGTTACCAAGAAACTTTTTCAGGTCTTTTTCACAAACTTCCATGAACGATGTATCCGAGTATTCCGGAAATCCTCTGGTACTGTCTTCCGGCTAATCTCATATATATCGTACGTATGAGCGAGGAGCTTTTCATCAAATTTGAACCGCCGGTAATTTGTTGAAAAATAGACAATACCACCTGTACTAAGATTCTCGGCAACTGCTTGGAGCAAACCGGCATAGTCTCGCTGCACATCCCAGTCCTGTAGCTGTCTCGTCGAACGTGAAAATGTTGGTGGATCAACTACTACAAGATCAAATGGACGCTCGCCTCGACGACCACGGTGCTTGAGGAATTCACGAGCGTCATCTCGAAGAAGGGTATGTTGCCGCCTATCTAAAAACCCATTTTCCATGAGATTCCTCCTCGCCCATTCGAGATAGGTATTTGAAAGATCGACAGTTGTGGTTGCTTCTGCTCCACCAGCAGCGGCAGCCACAGAAAAACTGCCTGTATAACCAAATAAATTCAGGAAAGACCGACCTGCCGCATCACCACGAACCATCGCACGAGTTTGGCGATGATCGAGAAAAAGTCCCGTATCAAGATAATCAGAAAGATTGACCTCAAACTTCAAACCGTGTTCGCTGACTGGAAAAGTAACAGAGCGGTCATCTACTTTTTCGTACTGCCCCCCAGTTCGCTGTCGGCGACGCACCTTGAAGAACACACTGTCCGAGGCAAGGCCGAGCTGATCAGCTGCAGCCTCAATAAGTCGATCGAGCCACACGTCATGCTCAATAGCTGTCCGCTCATGAGGACGCTCATATTCGGCCGCATGCAGCCAATCACCATACCTGTCAATAACTAGAGGGATTTCTGGAATATCCCGATCGTAGAGACGATATGCCTCAATCCCTTGCTTCCTTGCCCATCGCCCAAGATGACGAGATCGCTTTGCAAGCCGTCGCCGAAAATCACCTATCTGGTCACTTACGCTGCGTGACATTGTTTTCGTTGAAGTGGAATGCTCTGCATTCGATTCTATCGACGTTTGATTTCCAACAAACGTGCCTGAGACTTTCTCTCCGTGAACAACTAGCTCTATCAACCGACACTCAATTGGACCATTCAAAAGAACGACACGGCGATATGGTTTCAGCCCAATTGATTTGGCAAGCTCAACTGGTGCGAGCACTCCAGCTCGCCAGCCTGGACACGCATTTTTCAACCAGTCACCGATCCTTCGGAATACTGCCCCTGCTCTTGGCTGCGCAAGTCGCTCACCATACGGCGGATTGGTGAGCACCAAACCGGGCCCACCTTCTGGACTCACCGCTTCAAAATGATTGCATGAAAATTTGATGGCACCTGCTACTCCAGCCAATTGAGCCGATTGTTCTGCAATCTGAACTACAGCAGGATCAAGATCACTTGCATGAAACGTACCCAAAGGCGCCTTGGCTCTATTCTCAAGATCGAAAAGAATTTTTTTGGCAAGCTCTCGATCAAAATCATGAAAACGAAAAAAACCCTGCTTCCGATTCCTTGCTCGTAACAGACCCGGTGCAAGACCAGCCGCTTGGGTTGCCGCCTCAATAATGAACGTTCCGGAACCACACAGTGGGTCCATCAGTGGTTCGCCCGGTTGCCAGCCTGAAATCCCAAGAATACCGGCAGCCAGAACCTCTGACAGAGGAGCCTCGACCTTCCCTTTCCTCCAACCACGCTGGTGCAAAGACTGACCCGCTGCATCACGAAACAGAGTTGCTGTTTCTCCGGAAAGATGAAGTGACAGCCGAAGGCTTGCCCCATGCAACTGTACATTAGGCCGGCGGCCGTGCGCCGCTCGCACGCCATCTACCACCGCGTCTTTAACAACTTGGGAGGCGTAGAGTGAATGATCTATGAATGAATCATGAACTCGTGCATCGACTCTCAATGTTTGAGTCGGACGAAGATGCTTTGCCCAATCTACGCTTGATATTGATTTATAAAGTGATTCTGGTGAACTCACTGCGAATCGACCAAGTGGCTCGAGGATCCGAATAGCTACCCGAGACTCCAGCACTGCTCTATACAGCGTCTCTGTTGTTCCAGTGAATTCGATTGTTCGACGCCCAATTCTTAAATTTGTAGCGCCAAGTTCTGACAACTCTCTCGCTAGCAACCACTCGAGGCCATCAAGTGTCCTTGCTGTCAGACTTGGCGGCACATCCGGCTCACTTGGAAGCAATGGTCGTGGAGCTGGGGGTACTTCAGGGAAAAGAGATTCCATTACGTCTGCCAGAACTCTCGTTAACGGTCATCGATCAATCGATGCTGCCCCTGCCATGAACCTATCCTGCATTGCCTGCACCTTCATTGGCTCACTTCTCTGTGCTTCCATCGCCCGCACGCACGCTTCAGCGGCCGCAAGTGTCGTTATGCAAGGAACCCCGTAGAGCACACTTGCCGCCCGGATTCTCCCTTCATCAGTGCGGGCACCCTTACCACGAGGCGTATTGAATATCAGTTGAACGCGACCATCGATCAGATGATCTATGAGGTTTGGGTGTCCCTCCTGTAATTTCTTGACTGTCTCAACTTCAATTCCAGCTTGCGATAGTGCTTCAGCGGTGCCGGAAGTACCAATCAATTCAAAGCCCAACTTCACAAGCCGTTGAGCCAGGTCCACCATTAATTTTTTTTCCGACTGACTTGCAACGCTCAGGAAAATCTTTCCTGTTTCTGGCAAAACTGTCCCTGCCGCAAGCTGGCCCTTTGCAAAGGCGAGGCTGAATTTATCGCTTACTCCCATTACCTCACCAGTACTTCTCATCTCCGGCCCAAGCGCAATATCAACGCCGGCGAACTTGACGAAAGGAAATACACTTTCCTTCACGCTAACATGTGAAGGAACAGGATCAGTGATGACTCCTTGTTCAGGAAGCGTTTCCCCAACCATGACTTTTACAGCGATCTTTGCAATCGGCACACCTGTTGCTTTTGAGACAAACGGGACTGTTCGGCTCGCCCGTGGATTCACCTCAATGACGTATAAGGCGTACTCACTGCCCTCACGTTTTACCGCGAACTGAACATTCATAAGGCCAACGACCCCGAGGCTCTTAGCTAAGTTCACAGCAGCCTGCTTGATTTCCGAAACGGTCTGCTTGCTCAGATTGTGCGGCGGTATACAGCACGCCGAGTCACCCGAGTGCACACCAGCTTCCTCTATGTGCTCCATCACTCCGGCTACTATCACATCCGTGCCATCACAGATGCAATCGACGTCAACTTCTGTCGCATCCTCAAGAAAACGATCTATTAACACTGGTTGCCCTTGAGCAACTATAAATGCTTCTGCCACAAATCTTTCAAACTGAGATTGGTCATAACAAATTTCCATCGCACGACCGCCGAGTACAAAGCTCGGGCGAACCAACGATGGAAAACCAATCCTGGAAACCTCCTTCCGGGCCTGCTCAAGAGTACGAGCAATTCCACTTGCAGGCTGCTTCAGATTCAGTCGATCCAGAAGCTCACGGAACTTCTCACGATCCTCTGCTTCTTCGATCGTGTCAACACTTGTCCCGATGATTGGTAGACCTGCGGCAGCAAGTGCTCTCGCCAGATTGAGTGGGGTCTGTCCACCAAGTTGAACAATCACTCCATCAGGATTAATTCGATCCGCAATGTTCAGTACATCTTCACTTGTCAAAGGCTCAAAAAACAGCAGGTCACTGGTGTCGTAATCGGTGCTGACTGTCTCAGGGTTCGAGTTCACCATTACACTCTCAATCCCTAATTCTCGCAGTGCAAAACTTGCATGGCAGCAGCAATAATCGAATTCAATCCCCTGCCCAATTCTGTTAGGCCCACCTCCGAGTATCATGACCCGTTTTACGCCATCTGCTTTTGGCGGGGTCTCGTCTTCATCCTCCCACGTTGAATAGTAGTAAGGGGTTTCAGCCTCAAACTCTGCGGCACAGGTATCAACTGCCTTAAACGTGGCGACAATTCCTCGAGATTTCCTGTTCTCTCGGACATCGAGTTCCACCTCTCCCAAGAGGGTCGCTAACTGCCGATCTGAAAATCCTGCCTGCTTTGCCTGGCGAAGCGTTGTGTCATCAATGCTCTTCAGACTCCCGGCATCTCGCACGCGTTGCTCTAACTCAACAATCTGTAACAACTGATCCAGGAACCATCGATCAATACCCGTCAGTGCGTGTAGTTCGTCAATATCCAAACCAGCTAATATTGCATACCGCAAGAACCAAACTCTGTCCGGATCAGGCCGGGCAACTCTTGCACGAATATCATCGATTGATGGCTGTGTTGGCGTGCCCCAAAGGTCTCTTCCATCGCAACCAAATCCAAACGATCCTACTTCAAGCCCTCGAAGTGCTTTTTGGAATGCTTCCTTAAAAGTCCGACCTATTGCCATCGTTTCGCCAACACTCTTCATTTGAGTGGAGAGCCTACTATCGGCCTCAGGGAATTTCTCGAATGCAAAACGAGGGACTTTTACCACGACATAATCAATTGAGGGTTCAAAGCAAGCCTTCGTCTTCTGTGTAATATCATTCGCCAACTCGTGGAGCCGCCACCCTACGGCAAGTTTGGCTGCTATTTTTGCGATCGGAAAACCGGTCGCCTTGCTCGCAAGTGCTGATGACCGACTCACTCGAGGATTCATCTCGATAACAATCATCCGACCCGTAACAGGATCAACCGCAAATTGGATATTCGAGCCTCCCGTCTCAACACCTATTGCACGAATGACTGCAAAACTCGCATCTCGCATGAGTTGATACTGTCGATCAGTAAGAGTCATCGCCGGGGCGACCGTAATTGAATCACCTGTGTGAACACCACAAGGGTCAAAATTCTCAATAGAGCAAATGACAACTGCGTTATCATCAGCATCTCGCATGACCTCCATCTCGTATTCTTTCCAGCCAAGTATTGACTCCTCAACGAGGACCTCACTTACTGGCGAAAGATCAAGACCACGCTGTACCTTCTGGTCAAACTCTTCCCGGTTGAATGCAACACCTGAACCAGAACCACCCAGCGTAAAGCTCGGCCGTATGACTGCTGGCAAACCTATTTCGGAAAGTATTTCACGCGCCTCTGGCAGAGACTTCACAAGCCGTCCGCGACAGGTATCCAAACCGATTTTTTCCATCGTCGATTTGAACTGCTCTCGGTCTTCTCCCCGTTGAATTGCTTCAGCCCGCGCGCCAATCATCTCGACGCCATACTTCTTAAGAACGCCATGGTGCTCAAGCTCCATGGCCAAGTTCAGTGCTGTCTGACCTCCTAATGTCGGAAGGACAGCATCTGGTTTTTCTTCAGCAATGACCTTTTCCAATACTTGCCATGTAAGCGGTTCGATATATGTTCGATCTGCAGTCTCCGGGTCAGTCATGATGGTCGCTGGATTGGAATTGACCAGCACAACTCGGTACCCGTCATCTCTCAGAGACTTACAGGCTTGTGTGCCTGAATAGTCGAATTCACAGGCTTGACCAATAACAATTGGTCCAGAGCCGATCAACAAAATAGTGCGAAGGTCATCGCGGCGGGGCATGTGGCAAGGTCTTTATCGAGGTAAAAAAACAAATTTCGTCGACTCTAGCATCCAAACCCCTATTCGTTCAATAAATGGCTACAATTCACGGGAAAGCACACTTCATTTGCCTCCCTAAGGAGAAAAATCACCATGTCGATCCCAACTCCTGCCCTCGACAAACTTCGTGAAACGCTGCCGGATGAACTGAAAGATATACGGCTTAATCTCTCGAGCGTTTTGACGGGAGAACACCTTGAACCATCGCAGGCCCTTGGAATAGCGCTTGCCTGTGGGTTTTTTGTCCGGTCAGATGAATTTGTCTCGGCTTTACAAACAGACCTCAAGGACGCATTGGGGGATGGCAGTGAACCAATCATCAGTGATGCCAGAGCTGCTGGAGGAATAATGGCGATGAATACGGTGTACTACCGCTTTCGGCATATGATCGGTAAGGAGAGCTATTCAGCGAGACCAGCACGTCTTCGGATGAATCGCATGAATCAGCCAAAAACCACAAAAGCTGACTTTGAACTCATGAGCCTCGGATGCGCCGCATTGGCAGGATGCGAAATGTGCCTTAAAAGCCACGAATCAAGCCTCCTTCAACTCAACCTGAGTGAAGAGGCTTGTCACGATGCAATTCGGATCGCCGCCGTGGTCAACGCCACCGTTGTTGGAATCGTGAACGGGTAATCATCCCAATTCATGCAGATACTCCAGGGTATAGATACCACTGTCGTGACCGTCTGAAAAAAAAACTTTGTACGCATACTGCCCAACAGGCTCCATGGCATTGACTGCCATTTCAACAACATCTGCAGGCTGAAGCACTTGAAGCGGGTTCGTATCTGTCGGAGCTGTTCTCTTTTCTCGACAAGTAGCGCAGGGACAGGCATCACGGAGGAATTGCGGCGAATACTCCGATTTCATGCCGTCACTCCAATCAATTTCAATACCACCATCGTTACGACGACGGATGGCTGAAGGTCGGTAATCACTCAATCAAAGTTCCCTTTCAAGTGACTGGTTAAAACTTTTTTCGGTTATCAATTACTCTTCGAGCCTTGCCTTCAAATCGAGGCAACGTACCAACAGAAACATTTGTGACGTCTACTCGAAGACCAAGCCGAACATGTAACTCCTGAGCAACCCGATCAGGTGCAGAGAGGCGATCCTCTATCTCGATGCTTAATACATCCAGATTTTCTGAACGATTGACTATGAGTCTGTACTCAAGAACTTCTGGAAATCCTCGAATAATATTCTCAACTGCAGATGGAAAAACGTTCACACCTCTGACTACCAGCATGTCATCCGATCGACCGAGAATTCCGCCTTTGAGCCAAACCCTCGGCGACCGACCCGCCTCGACCTCTTGTTCTGTTGGCCATACGGGATGAACAACATCACCTGTTCGATAACGAATCACTGGGCAACCATTGCGACCGAGTGTTGTCAGCACCAGTTCGGCTGACTCACCCTCTCTCGCAGGTCGACCTGTTGAGATGTCGAGGAATTCTGGATGGAACCAGTCCTCCAACACCTCAAGCCCCGAGTGTTCAAGCCACCCAGCGCCCCATGGGCCAATCTCCGTCGCGCCAGCATGATCAAGAACATCAGCACCCCAGGCTGAGCTAATCCGTTGCCGGACTGCTTCCAGGGAGCCACCAGGTTCCCCAGCAACAAGAACACAACGAATTGCCGACGTAGACGTTTCGTATCCTTGCTCCCTGGCCACTTCGGCCAAATGCAATGCGTACGTTGGAGTCGCGACCAGGACTTTTGACTCTGTTTTTCTTAGGAGTTCCAAGCGAGCAACACTCGACAACCCTCCTGAAGGAATCGCCCGCCCGCCACTTGCCACTGCACCTTCGAAAGCACTCCAAAAGCCGATGTATGGACCGAAGGAAGCCGCGACAAAGACTGGTTCACCGGGCTGGAGTTCTGCCCGTGAGTAAATTGACTTCCAGCATGTCATCCACCAATTCCAATCATCTTGTGTGTCCCAGACCTGAAGCGGATGGCCACTGGTGCCACTTGTCTGGTGAAACCGAACATACTTTTGGTCACTCCACGTTCTGTTTCGAGCAGAAACCGTATCCTCGCTCCCAACAAGTTCGGACTTTATCGTGCACGGAAAAGCGGCAAATTGCTCGAACGATTGAACCGGCGTTGTACAGCCTGAGAACTTCTCGCGATAGAAACAATTCGCAGGAAGTACTTCTGCGAACATGGCATTCAAGCGGTGAAGTTTTTTTGCCTCAAGTTGCTGACGGGAGCAAAAAACATCTTTTCTAGATAATGGAGACATGGCCTCAGTATGCCACATAACTTCAATTACCCACCCGTATTTATTGCGGTAGCGGAAACACTGGACCTGTTGTTGGTGACGGAAGTGGCTCAACTGGAGCCTGTGGCAACACGTTTGGTGAAGCAGGAGTTGTACTTGGCGAGAATGATGGAGGTGGTACAGCAACGGCAGCCACCGGAACCGGCGGCCCGCTTCCGGCAGACCGTCTTGCTAACTCCGCTCGGCTTACAACTGTCTCTGCAGGAACAGTTCCGGCAGGTATCATTGCGAGGTCGACAACACGCTCATCTCGAATTTCCCAGGGCCAAAGATTCTCCGTCACAAAATCAAGAGGGAAAATCTCGTACCAAGGAACTGGAAATGGCTGTTGAACGGTGAGGGTATCGTACCCATCTTTAATGAGTCGGATTTTCCTTGTGCCGTAATAGACAAAGTCTGTAGACACCGGCGTTGTGCCAATCTGGTAATCATCAACATAAACGAGCGCACCTGGGGGATTACTCCTGACCGTCATTCGCCGCTGGACACAGCCAATGGACATCAAAAGAAGTGCCCCCACACAGAACATCATGCCTAATGAAGGTGCTCTCCTTAGGGAACGACCTGAACACAACTTGGATCGTGCCTTAACGGGTAACGAATTTTCGCGATGTTTGATCATCATAGCCCTAAGGCTAGGGCGATTTATTTGATTAAACCAGACCAGATCGACGTTGTGTGTCACCAAAAAGAATGATTTGGATTAAGAAATTTCCCCCCAATCCTGCTACATTTCTTACTTTGACTACGTTGCTACGAAGGCAGCGTAGGGCACACCGTTCATCGTGAATGATCTCGCGAGGCAATTCAGTGGGACAGGGCAACACTCTTCAATACCACGTGCGTTCTCATGTAGGCCGCAGACGATCCAACAATCAGGACTCTGCCGTAGTCATACCAGCCGAGTCGTCAAACATTTTCCGAAAGCACGGATGGCTCTTTATTGTTGCTGACGGAATGGGCGCTCATGCGGGCGGTGAAGAAGCGAGCCGCATCGCGGTCGCGCGCATTCCTGAAATTTACAGTGAACTCAAGCCAGAGTATTCGCCACCACTTGCTCTCTCGCAAAGCCTTTGTCAAGCCAATAAAGAAATCCATTCGAAAGGTGAAAGCGACCCCAACTACAAGGGAATGGGTACAACCTGTTCAGCACTTGTAATACTTCCCCAAGGAGCCATTGTCGGCCACGTTGGTGACAGTCGAATTTACAGGGTTCGCGGACATTCCATCGAGCAACTTTCACGCGACCATTCACTCGCCTGGGAAGTTGCCGCAGCAAGTGGACAAAACGACTCTACGCAAGGAGCCAATCTTCCGAGTGTTCCAAAAAATATTATCACTCGCTCAATGGGCCCTCACGGCGATCTTGACATTGACCTTGAAGGCCCATTTCCCGTCGAGCAAAATGATCTTTTTGTCTTATGTAGCGATGGTCTCTCTGGAACATTGAGTGATGAAGAGATTGCAGTCTTTGCTTCGGAACTGTCTTTAGAAGATGCTACAGCTGCCGTCGTCGGACTTGCTCTTGTGCGAGGTGCGCCCGACAACACCACCGTAATTATCATTAAAGCTGGCCCTGAAGAAGTGACGCATTATTCACGACGCGAAGCGCCATGGCCACTAGCAGATGACGGAGGGAGCCTCGCAAGTCACCGTCGCCCTTGGATTTTTCTTGGAGTAGCCGCTGTGAGTTTCTTTCTTTGCTTGGTGTCCTATTCTGCATACAAATCAGCGATCGGAAATGATGAGTTTTTTCGTCGCATGTTGCTTGCAGGCAGCATTATCACAATGGGACTGACGCTTGGCTCAGTTTTTGGTTCATTCTTTAGTTTTGCTCTCCTCAAACCGAGAAAAAAAATCAAGGTAATTTCACCAGGCAGAGGAACACTTCTTGGGAGAGCGCCTTACCGGCGTTATGACAGCACCCCCTCTGAAAAATTATTTAATCGCATGATTCGGTCTCTCGACCACGCAAAAAAAGAACTTGGAGAGAACAATCTGACGAAGGCATCACAGAAACTTGCCGAATCAACTGAAAAAGCCCGAAGCGCCGTTCAGTCACGTGATTTCTCAACGGCAACTCAGGCGATATTCGCGGGGCTTCAGACGTTTTCTGACACCATACAATCGTCTATGCTGACAGACACTGATCCCAAGGGATCGTCATAGGGCTACTGACCAGCTCTCTCTGACGATCCTTCAGGCCAGCGAAGGAATGCGGCCAATGAAAATAATCACTCGTTACGTGCTCTCAGAAATGCTTCAAGTTTTTCTTGTTGCACTTACGGCACTCACCCTTTTTATGCTCGTCATTGGGCTCACCAAAGAAGCACAGCAACAGGGACTAGGACTGCTGCAAATACTCGCACTCATTCCATATGTCTTGCCTGATGCTATGCGGTTCGCTGTTCCTGGAACGATACTGTTTGCAGTTGCAAGTGTTTTTGGACGTTTTTCAAGCTCCAATGAAATCATCGCTCTCAAGGCTGCCGGCATCACCCCAATGGCTCTTATCTGGCCAGTCGCCTTCTTGGCCATTTTGATCAGCTTGAGTTGCGTTTGGCTTAATGACATCGCCGTCTCATGGGGGCGTGAGGGTGTCCGCGGCGTTGTTGTTCAAAGTCTAGAAGAAATCATCTACAGCCGATTACAACAGCAACGTTCCTACAGTACCGACAAACTGGCAATTAATGTAAAAGGCGTTCAAGGACGTCGCCTCATTCGGCCAACAATGTCATTCCAGCCGAATAACTCGAGCCCCTCCGTGACACTCTCCGCGATGGAGGCCGTGCTCAAGACCGATGCCAAAAATGCAAGCATTACTGCTATTTGTACGAATGGAATCGTCCGGGTTGGTGACGTTGAGGTTGCCTTCCCAGATACTATCGAACGAGTTATTCCTCTGGAGTCAATTGGTAAGAACAATCCCTTATCTAAAAGTCCATCTCAAATAGCGATGAACGAATTTAATGCGGCACGAAAAGATTCAATCCTGAATATTAGTCGGGCCAGACAACAAATTGCTGGCCGACTTGCCGAGGCCTTCCTAACTGGCCATGCTGAACTTACAGCACCGCAACACTTCGCTGGCGAACGGGCAACCATTAATCACTACCATAATCGTCTCAATCGCATTGCAATGGAACCATGGAGACGGTGGGCAAATGGCTTTAGCTGCCTCGCTTTTGTTCTTGTGGGTGCTCCGATGGCAATCCGAATGAAGAACGCTGATTTTCTAACAAGTTTTTTCTTATGTTTCTTACCGATTCTTCTTGTCTACTACCCAATTTTCATGGCCGGTGTTTCCGAGGCAAAAGCTGGTGACTTACCGCCTATTGCTGTCTGGGGAGGAAATATTCTCGTTGCAACTTGGGGCTGTCTACTTCTCCGCAGTGTTGTGCGTCGCTGAAAACGATTTATTCGAGTCTCGACTGGTATCGATACTCGCCGTTTTATTGCACACAAAGCGGATCTCTTGGCGATCACTCTGCGGCATGGTTTTCAACTGATAGAAAATCTGCCAGAATCCAAGAAGGTTCTAAAAACACATTGCTTAATGTTTCTTTCATCAGTCTCTCTTCACACTTTTCAAGGAGTTCGCTGCGATGGGTCGTCCTGTCACACTATTCACCGGCCAGTGGGCCGACATGCCGCTGGAAAATCTCGCTCGAAAAGCCCGTGAGTTTGGGTATCACGGACTCGAGTTAGCGTGCTGGGGTGATCATTTTGAAGTCGACAAAGCAATCTCTGATGACAGCTACTGCGCAACGAAGCGCGACCTTCTTGAACAGCATGACCTGATGGTGCATGCAATTTCCTGTCATCTTGTTGGGCAGGCCGTTTGCGACCGAGTGGACGAACGCCACAAAGCGATTCTACCCGCACACATCTGGGGTGATGGCGATCCGGAAGGCGTACGACAACGGGCTGCTGAGGAGGTTAAGCAAACTGCCAGGGCCGCGAAAAAACTTGGGGTGTCTGTTGTCAACGGCTTTACCGGATCAAGCATCTGGCACCTTTTATACTCCTTCCCACCGGTTCCTGAATCAATGATTGAAGCCGGCTTTCAAGATTTTGCTGATCGGTGGAACCCTATCTTGGATGTTTTTGCTGAATCTGGTGTACGTTTTGCACTGGAGGTACATCCAACTGAGATAGCTTTTGATATCATTACTGCTGAACGAGCACTTGAAGCAGTCGATCACCGAGAGGAGTTTGGTTTCAACTTTGACCCAAGTCACCTTCACTGGCAAGGCGTTGATCCAGTGGAATTCATTCGTACATTCCCGGATCGTATCTATCATGTTCATATCAAAGATGCCGTCGTTCTCCTGAACGGCAAGGGAGGAATTCTCGCTAGCCACCTCAATTTTGGTGATCCTCGACGTGGATGGGACTTTCGGTCTCCTGGTCGGGGCGGTGTCGACTTTGAAGAGATTATCCGGGCTTTAAATGAGATTGGCTACAGCGGTCCGTTGTCTGTTGAATGGGAAGATTGTGGAATGGATCGTGAGCATGGCGCAACCGAGGCATGCGAATTTGTTCAAAATATTGACTTTGCTCCCAGTAATGTGCAGTTTGATTCTGCTTTCGACAAAGAGGAATAACGCCATCGCAATGAAGGTTGCATGGCCCCCTATTCTTTTCCTTTTTTGTCTTGTAAGCACTGGATTTGATTGTCTCCAAAGGCTGCATGCCGATAGCGGGGAGAATAGAACTCCGATCGGCGTGGGGTGGAATGATTGCTGCTTGGAGTTTGTTCGCGCCGCTCAGGCTTGTGGCGACGAGCGACTGGCGGCCTACATTGAAAAATGGCCTTTGCCAGATGAACTGGGGCCGATCCAGTCTCAAATTGTTGCGAGAATCGACAAAAAACTTCAGAGGCCTGCTTGGCTTGGGAAGGCAAGTGAGCATGTGTGGACCGACTTTGTACACCTTCGACAAAAACGCGCTCTCTATTTTTTTGACAGGGCCAAAAATGAAATTCAAAAGCAGAGAAGAATTCACCCTCGCGATGGCATGCAATCAACCAATGACTCCATGCGGCTTCTTGTTCGTGTTCTTCGTGAAAACCCTGACCATGCAATGAGCCGTCGTGCTCTTGGATATGTCCGGCATGGCGACCAATGGGTCTGGCCAAATGTTGCTCGTCAACTTACGCAAAAAAAAGAGTACTCTCCTGAAGAAGGTTGGCTGAGGAATGGGAAAAAAACTATCCAAACATCGCCTCAGGATTTCTTGCTCCTTCCCGGCAGGTCGAGGACACAGCCTTTCGATACAACACTGCAACTGTTTCATTCAGACCACTGGCACATTCAGTCGACCGCTGGGCTTCCTCATACAGCCGCTCTAGCAAAACAGCTCGAACTGACTCGTTTCATCTGGCGGCAAGTTTTTCCGGGTTTTGTACTCACTCCAGTCGAGTTAAGTCGCAGAATCATTGGACAAGCAAGGCCTCGCCCAACAAGTTTATTCAAGGTGGTCTTGCTTGCGAATCGTGAGGAGTACATCGACAGTTTGCAGCCTTTGGAGCCGAACATTGGGAGAACCCTTGGCATGTACTGGACACCCACACAAACAGCATGGTTCTTTTCCAATCAAGACTCAGACATCCAAACTGTAGAACACGAAGCCACCCATCAGCTCTTCGCAGAATCTTGGCCAACAAGCCCCTTAGCTGGAAGCAAGCACGGCATGTGGGCGCTGGAGGCTGCTGCCTGCTACATGGAGAGCCTTGAGGAGACTGATTTTGGTTTCACGGCTGGTGGGCGCCGCAATGGCCGCGTTCCTGCGGCACGGGAAAGACTTCTCGACGACAATTACTTTATTCCGTTACGCCAACTATCAAAACTTGGGAGAAGTGCGTTACAGAAGGAACCTGAATTACCTAAAATATATAGCCAACTATCTGGTCTCGCAGACTTCTTTATGAATGGTGAACGCGGCCGTTACCGAAACGCTTTTATCGAATACCTCGTTCAGCTGTACCGCGGAACGGCTGAACAGGAAACGCTATGGAAACTCTGCGAGAGAAGCCCGGAAGAACTTGATGCCGCGTATAAGCGGTATCTGTCGTCACCATGAGCATTATCGCTTATAGTAGTTCGCATTCCAGCATACGCTAAGAATTTATTACAAGCCTGATTGTGACACCGAAACACACCACTCCAAGCCTGAAAGCCACTTCATGCCTAGCTCAGATACAACAACACTCACCGACATAGATCAACTTGCAATTGACACAATCCGAACGTTGTCGATGGATGCTGTCGAGGCTGCAAAAAGCGGGCACCCTGGCACCCCAATGGCGCTTGCCCCAGTTGCCTACACCGTTTGGAAAGACTTTCTGCAGTACGACCCCCATGATCCGAGTTGGCCGAATCGTGACCGTTTTGTCCTTTCGTGTGGCCATGCCTCAATGTTGCTGTATAGCCTGATCCATCTCGCGGGTATAAGACAGGGCAGACCAAACACCGACGCTAACAAACTTCCAGCGGTCAGCCTTGATGACATTCGGGCATTTCGTCAACTCGATAGTGTTTGTGCCGGACATCCAGAACACCACTTGGCTGTGGGCGTCGAAACAACAACGGGACCGCTTGGTCAAGGATGTGCAAACTCAGTTGGCATGGCTATTTCCTCTCGATGGCTGGGCGCACAATACAACCGTCCTGATGCGACACTGTTTGATTTTGATACATATGTACTGTGTAGTGATGGTGATTTGATGGAGGGGGTTGCAAGTGAGTCTGCGTCACTCGCTGGCCATCTTCAACTGGCAAACCTCTGCTGGATTTACGATGACAACAAAATAACAATCGAGGGTGAAACCGACCTTGCGTTTAGTGAGGACGTTGGGCGTCGATTCGAAGGATTTGGATGGCGAATTGAATATGTTGATGATGCAAACGATGCATCCTCCCTGAGTCGTGCTCTTCAAGCGTTTAAACGTGAAACTGAGAAACCGACTTTGATCGTAGTCAAAAGTGTAATTGGCTTTGGCGCACCAACAAAAGCTGGTTCTCATTCATCTCACGGCGCTCCGCTTGGACCAGATGAGATCGCTGGGGCGAAAGAAGCTTATGATTGGCCCACACGAGAGGCATTCCATGTTCCAAATGGAGTTGCGGAACATTTCCAAGGCTTGATAGGTACACGCGGTCAACACGCAAATGCTTCATGGCAGACAGCTCATCAAAAATTAGCCTCTTCCGAACCAACCGCCGCGAAGGAACTGGACTGTATGCTCGCTGGAGAGTTGCCAGAGGGCTGGGCAGATGCAATTCCCGAATTTTCGACTGACGCAAAGGGACTGGCTAGTCGTGTCTCGTCAGGAAAAGTTCTTCAAAGCCTTAGCACTACGATCCCATGGTTCTTAGGTGGCTCAGCTGACCTTGCACCATCGACGATGACTCTCATCCCTGATGCGGGTGACTTTGGGCCTGAGAACCTCCGCGGGCGCAACTTCCACTTTGGTATCCGCGAGCACGCCATGGCTGCTGCTTGTAACGGCATGGCTTTGTGCGGCCTGCGGCCTTATGCCGCAACCTTTTTTGTATTCTTTGACTACCTCAAACCAGCTCTTCGACTTTCTGCTTTAGGGGAACTTGGTGTCATCTATGTTCTTACGCATGATTCAATTGGTCTTGGTGAGGATGGTCCCACTCATCAGCCTATTGAACATCTTGCAAGTGCCCGAGCTGTCCCTGGGTTGAATGTTTTTCGGCCGGCCGATGCCAACGAAGTTGCAGAGGCGTATCGGAGCTCATTACTGAACCCGAAACAGCCAGCCGTCATGGTACTTTCACGACAAAATCTCCCAACACTCGACCGAACCAAACTTGGGCCAGCGCACGGCGTTGCCAAGGGGGGGTATATATTAAAAGAAGCTACAGGAGGCGAGGCGGAATGCATTCTCATCGGAACCGGTAGCGAGATACCACTTTGTCTTGATGCAGCTGACGTTCTTGACTCAGAGGGTATTCGAACTCGAGTCGTAAGCCTTCCGTGCTGGGAGCTCTTTGCCGAGCAAGATGATGAGTACCGTGAGCACGTTCTTCCAGCGAGTATTCCAGCGAGAGTAGCCTGTGAAGCTGCCTCAGGATTTGGCTGGGAACGGTGGCTCGGTCAGAAAGGCACATTCATCGGCATGGATGGATTCGGTGCTTCTGGTCCGGCCAAGAAGTTGTTCGAGCACTTTGGCATAACTACTCAAGCCGTTGTCGCTGCCGCCCGAAATCTCGTTCGTAAATAAATATCCTGCTCGATCGTTCTGCCACATGCCGACTGAGGACACCAACTCTCTTCAGTGACGAGTGCCCTCGAGACTCAGCCTTCACTACGGCTGGTGATGGGAATCACCGATAACTGCATCTTCTGAATTTTTTCCAGCAGCAATTTCCCCATCGTTATTGAGATACAGATGATCATCTTTATGTAACTTATCAAGAGTCGAACTTGTAACCCAGATGCGCTCGACGTGACCATCCTCGTACACAATATGATGTGCTCCGTCGGGGTGGTTGCTACTTTGCTTCCCGCTCGCGTCAGGGGCGTCTGCCATGATCGGATGGTGGCTTCGTTGCTGGTTGCGATTCGGCTTCAAACGACCAGCTTCATCACGATAGCCAAGTGTATAGCCGTAATCACCTCCCATAATATCGATTAACCTTTCAAATCTCTCAGTGCCAATAGCTGCCTCAAGTTCTTCCTTTGAAGGCACTTGAAAATCTCCATCCCGGTTGAGTGATGATCCTGGGTACACGAGCAAGCCGTCGTCCGGTCGAATCCTATGCTCTGATACGAGCGTCGGAGCGTATAGCCCTGCGCGTGACAGTGGCCCTTCACTAGGCGGCGTCGGATACATGCTGTGCACATCGGCATATCCCTGAAGAGCCGTTGATACCTTTTGTAGATTCTGTTGGGCCCTGGTAGCCCTGGCATCTTCCATTGTTTCAAGCAAGAGAGGAGCCAAAAGAATGATCGCCGCAAGAGAGGCTGCTGTGAGGATCACACGATCAAGCCAAACTCGTGGTCGGCTGATGGAATCAGATTCTGCTGGTTCCGAAAGGGTTGGTCTCTTATCGGCAGCGGCCTGCTTCACTGCAGCAATCGTTCTTTCCGCCAAACCAGATGGTGGCGAGAGAACGCCTTGGTCGCGTTCCAGTGGCTGCAACGCACGTTCAAGGATTGCAAGATCGTGCTCAACTTTGCTCGCTGTTTCAGGACTTTGACGCGCCAATTCAATCTCCGCCCGTTCATCCTCATTCACGCTATCCAGCAAATAGCCGATTAAATCTTGACGCATGTCACCCTTCCCTCCTTTGGCGACAAGCAACTTCGACTTTTGTCGTGCTTGACTCGTTGATGCCTGGCAAATTGTTCCTTCATGCCTTTAACTCCGACTGATCAGTGCTTGTCCATGCACGATTAAGTTTTAATAACGCTGCGTGAAGCCTGCTCTTAACGGTTCCAACAGGTATTCCGAGAACGTCAGCAGCTTCACGATATTTCAATCCTTGGTGATACACTAAAATCAACGCCGCTCGCAGTGTATCCGGCAAGTCGTCTACGGCTCCACGCACCCATTCTCTCGCTTCTTCGTCTTCAAGATTTTCAACCGCCGTCGGACCTGCCGACGACACAACTGACATTAAATCTCCCTCTTCATCATTACCCGCCCGTTGATCAAGGCTTACCATGCGATGCCGTCGATTCCGTCGTTGTGCATCAATGGCCTGATTCGTTGCAACCGTGTACAGCCACGGACGAAACCGCCTTCCCGCTTCAAACCGATCCCGCTTGATATAAATCTGTAGGAATGTTGCCTGAAAAACATCCTCTGCCATCTCGGCACTTCCAACATACCGGCGCAGATAACTAAATAATTCTCGTTCATAACGCGAAACCAACACCTCATAGGCGTTGGTATCTTCAGTGTCACAAAAAGTCTTGAAAAGTTGCTCATCGGACGGCTCTTCCGCCGGGGGACGTAGACGACCTGTAGTATTACCAGTCGTCTCACCATGAAGAGATGATCCCCCAGCGAGTGGATGGATTCTCTCCGAAGATGGCTGGTCAATATCCATGGGTTACTACGTGGAAGGTTGTCTTCTGGTTCGGCTCAGTTCGCCAATATTATTTTATAGAGGAGAGCACGCAATAAGTTGTCCCTCCTAATGCCATGAAAAAGAGCAACTACTCGTTTTTCGACTCAAACTGAGTATAGTCCGTACCGTTACCGGCTGCGACCATCAGGTCAAACAGACGGTTAGGGGTATCTATAGACCTAAAAATCCAGCAATATAAGAAATCTTCTATGCCGCCATCCACTCACTATCGCTGGGCAACACGCGGTGACACTAATGCTTTTTTTGGCCTATCGCTTGACAATTTGGCTGATTTGACACTTGCCGTGTCATTGTTGGTGACCGTCTTCAATTATCCACTTGAATTTGCGCTATCACATTTCGTTCCTGGAACTGCTCTTGGCGTTATCGTCGGTGACCTGCTTTTTACCTGGATGGCGATTCGTCTTGCGAAGCAGACTCGTCGAAGTAACATCACCGCAATGCCCTTAGGGTTGGATACACCGAGCACATTCGGAATGGTCTTTTTTGTAATCGGACCAGCCTACCTAGAAGCAACTGGAAATGGTTTATCTGAGACTGATGCCGCTCGCCAGGCATGGCACATTGGCATGTGCTGCATAGTTGCAAGTGGTATCTTCAAACTTTGCTGTGCACCTGTTGCCTCAAAGGTACGTCAACTTATCCCTCGAGCAGCATTGCTCGGGAGCCTTGCTGCGATCGCGCTGGCGCTGATTAGCTTCCTGCCATTTGTTGAGTTGTTTTCACAGCCCGTTATTGGCCTTGTCTCGTTGGGCATTGTCTTAGCAAGCCTTACAGCAAAAGTTCCTCTGCCTTGGCGTGTTCCTGGTGCTCTTGCTGCTCTTATTGTTGGTGGATCAATCGCCGCTGTTGGCCAATCACTTGCCTGGTTACCGTCAAGTGAACCCCATGCAGGTTTCGATCCTCTCTCTGCCCTTTGGCCAACTGGCTGGCTGGACGTCTTTCAATTCACATGGATCACAGCATGGCCTTTGACCTTTAAATATTTACCCATTGTCATTCCATTTGCTCTCGGAACTGTTATTGGTGGCATTGACTGTACAGAGAGTGCCGCTGCTGCCGGTGATGAATATGACACACGAGGTGTTATTGCAATTGAGGGACTCGCAACCCTTGTTGCAGGGATATGCGGCGGTGTCATCCAATCCACGCCATACATTGGTCATCCGGCATACAAGGCTATGGGTGGTCGGGCGGCCTACACACTGGCGACTGCACTTTTTATTGGCCTCGCTGGACTTACTGGGTCTTTTGCATTGCTCTACGAACTTATTCCTGCCCCTGCGATTCTTCCAATCTTGATTTTCATTGGCCTTGAAATCTCTGCTCAAAGCTTCGAAGCCACCCCAAAACGTCATTATCCAGCTGTAGCTATCGCGTGCGTACCAGCGCTTGCTGCTCTTGTTGTCATCCAGACTAATAAACTGGTGGCTGCAGGCGCCGCTCCAGAAGGCCAACTAGCGAGCGAACTCTACAGCCTCAGGCTCCTCGCTTCCGGCTTCATCATTACGAGTTTATTATGGGCAGGGATGACTGCTGCACTAATTGATCGAAAATTAATTCAAGCAGCAGCATGGTGTATTTCCGCTGCAACACTTACTCTTTTCGGGATCATTCATTCTCCGTTCGCTGATGGACGGATGTTTTTCCCCTGGGCGATTGGGGATTTACCACCAGAGTCAAACGGCCGTAGCCCTTTTGAATTGATGACCGCATATCTACTGCTCACGATTACTTTTGTTGGGTGGGGCGTCTGGCTCGCACGTCAACAAAATCATTCGAGCCCATACGCTCCAGCAATCGGCGCACCACCTGGTGCGCCACCAAATGCAGAGGTTCCAGCAGCTGAGTCAGAAGGTCCAGCACCACCGGCGAACTGAGTGCCTGACAGGAACCGAGGCTCAATGGCAAACGTCACACCAACATTATTACGGCTGTAGTCAACATTAAATCCGAAACTCATCAAGAACGATTCGCCTATTCGGACAAGCTGGAAGCGTTGGCCAATGTTTGCTCCCGTAAGGTCAACCGACGACCCAAATGAACTCGCCCACTTTGGGCTCATTCGATACGTATACGAACCAGTAAGCACACTGGCGTTGATGGGGCCACCAAATGATTGATACCCCATATAGAGACTCCCACGAGCTGAACGATTCAGGAGAGCACCAACGGTATAGAGTTGCTGACCGCCGGTGAAAAAATCAACATCAGCAGTCGAAAGAATGGTTGTACGATCGCCAACGTGCCAGCGGAAATCGTATTGCCAAAGCCCAAGGACCTGACCAAAATTCTGGCTCGTTGTTGGAAAGAACTCACCATCGATATCAAAGACGACCCAGTCAACTATTCTGCGATCACCGTATGGACCTCGCTTTGTCTGCCAGCGCTGACGAGCACCAACTCGGAAGGCCGTGAGGTCATTGACCACTTCACTGGGCCCGGTTACCCAACTACCAATTCCTCGACGAATTGCATATGACCGTGGGTCATATCGACCATTATTGGGCCCTCTTCCTGAACCAACGAAGTCAAATGGAGATGGGGCGTAGTAGGCATTTGGTGATGGCAAAGGTGACGAGGGATTTCCAAAATCAAAGAAAGCAATGTTTCGACGATACTGATTGATCGTATCGTCATCCAACTGATCATAGAGTGGGAATTGGTCTACGTTCTGTGTCGAATTAGCATAAGAGAACTCCGCTTCAAAGATAACTTTATGGGCTAATCCGTGAAGATTCCAAAGACGACTTTCAACTGAGTTATCTGCAGTCCACAATGGTAAGCTAGATCGTACCCCAACTTGACCATAGGCGCGATTAATACTGCTGCCTTCAATGTTATTATTAGGATCTCCGATATCCTGCCCCCAGTGCCCAAGCTCACCAAGTGCGTACGGTACAAGCTTGACAGGCCCCGCCTGAAACGGCAGATCGATTTCCTGACGTGAGACAACCCGTTCACCAATCGCCTGGTTTTCATAAGGAAGAAGTGTCCACAATGAATACCCCTGGCCTGGGTTTGCTGCTCCTCGAATGTTACTGCCGGTCGGGGCTGCCGGCCTCGCCTGGCGAACATATGCAATACTCGAATGCTCATACCACGAAAGGGCATCACGTAAGAGTGGCTGAGCAATCCAGTGATGATCAAGCCTTGGCCACCATTCACTTTGTGTGAGAAATGGATCAACTCGCAGGCTCGTTAGAAGTCGCCACTGTCGATTATCAATTGGTCGCCGCAGATCAAGCCACGTGCGTTGCTCATACCCTTCTTCCCACTCTGATTCGTAGTATTCCTCAAGGAAATTAAAATCGCTGATCCAACCTACTGCTCCACGTGCCTGCCAGCCTGCAATGAGATCCTGGCGGTGTCTCCAGAACGAACGACCACGGAAAGCGCCTGGACGCCCTGGATATGTAAAATCGCGTCGCTCAAGGCCTAGGTTATCAATTCCGCGATCAACAACAAACCATGCATCAGCGATGCCGTTAGCAGGTGTTCCGAGACCGAGGAACTGAGGCCGGTTATAGAGAAGCGACGTACCAAACCCCGGACCCCGCAGACTGAGATAATCGATATTAAAATCCCAGTCGACACCCGATGGCGCATTTTGCCAACCAAGAACCTGAAACGCATCCCAACTCGTTAAGACTTGCGTACCAAGAATCTGATCATTCTTGATTTTCAAGTCATTAATATAGAACGTTGGCTTCGTCGCATTGGTTGCGAGCACAGGCCACCATAAGATCGGAACACCACCAAGCGTTACGGTGTTCCCTCGGCTCGATATGAATTGTTGATGTTCCACTGCTGGCTCGCCCGTGAGGGGATCAATCATAGGCATGCCGAACGGGCCGGGAAGAGGAACCTGCTCATCAGTAAACGTCAGTTCGCGAGATCGAAATTCCCATGTTGGTATCCCCATACGACTTGTTGTGAGGCCACTCCGCTGTGCAACAAAACGGCTCCGATCAACTTGGCGAAGTACATCCGCTCGCAAACGAATAAGGCCGGCGTAACTATCAACAGGAGTAAGAACAGAAGCACCTGTGATGACACCGCTTGATCGAGGCACGTCATAAAACATGCTCACCGCTTCGATCACACGCTGCCCCTGCCGAAAAACGACATTGCCTTCCATGTACAGTTCGAGCGGCGTATCTGCTGTCTGTGATGCATCTCCTCCTAGATCTGGCTGTGCCTGGCCGCGAGTCCATATCACCATTCGATCAGCAGAAATATCGAGCGGTCCTGCTGGGTCAACGCCATCTATAACGAGATTGATCCCTGAGGTAATCACAGCGACCCACTCTGGCCCCGATGGACTTGGGAACCACTGCACTGCAAGGGGCATACTTGACCGTGGGAAAGCACGAAGCCTCCGGCCCGCAACAATCGGTTGATTCGATGGGATAATGGCACCGCCATTGGCTTCGCCAAACTCAGCAAATTGTGCTGGTTCAACCCCTGGCTCGATTTCCTCTTCTGCAGAAACAAGTTCGACAGATGATGGTGGTGTCGTTGAAGCATGTGCTGGTGCCTCATAGATAGCTGGCTTAATTCCTGGCGACACGACACTTTTAAATTCAAGCTTCGGGTCGCGAATGATTCCGAACCGGCCGGACCAGCGGTCACTATGAATGGTAGCGGCTTGTGCGCTATCGGACTCAGAGGAAAGACTCGTCTGAACCACAACATTTCCTGCCATCCGAACCAAGACTGTACGAACGGGTGGGCTTGCAACACCCTCCCTCGTTTCCTCGTGTACAGGCTGCTGCTCTATCCAGATAACGGCCTCACGAGATTCAACAGTAGTGAGGCCTTGGTAAATTTCTACACCACCGGTGAGATGCCAGACATCATAGGAGCCTTCTGTCCAACGGGATGCCTGAGTGGCAACAATACTAAGAAGCTCCTGAGGATTTGTTGCCGGCACCTCGATTTGACCAGCCTCGGCAATAGCTGCCACTAACCCACGAGCAGGTAAACTCGCAAGCACACCAGTCGTATCAGTAGCTGCAGGTGGCTGTGCATCAGCCGTACTCAAAAACGCACCTGTGCTTACAAAAACGAAAAGCCAGACGATCACCGTACTACCCAGCAAGGAGACGATGGGAAGTTGTTGAATTGCCGATAGAAGTATCCTCTTCGCTCCAGGTGGTCCTGGACCAAAGTGATAGTCTCCGGAATGTTCGCTATGAAAAAGGCTTTGAGGCACGCGCACCCGCTGAACCCATGCCACGAAGGCACGGCTAATTGGGAAAATAAAAGTAGGAGCGGGACTATAAGGATCTGCCAAAATTCCGGTCAAGGTGTCGCAAATTTGGAGAAAATCTGGAGGATTAAGCGAACCGACCAGGTAAACTGGGCGATTCAGTCTCATTCAGAGCGAAGCCGGAATGCCTTTTGCACCTTCAAAATTAACCAGTCTTCCTTGTGGGCTATCTCGCTCACTTGTCAGGCACCGGCTCATTTTTATGCTTCTTGGCATTGCAATCGGTCTGATATCAGTTGAGCGATCCAGATATCTGGAATACTCCCAGTCAATTGATGCGATGTTTGACCGAAGTGATTCTGCACTTCCTCCATTTCGTCGACTTGGCAGAACATTTGGTGCGAGTTCTGTTGTACTAGCCGTCTATGATGAGCCCGATTTATTTCAACCAACAGGATTTTCTCGACTCGATAAACTCACAAAACGGTTGTCTCAAATCCCTGATGTGCACACCACAACAAGTTTAGCAACCACGCCGCTTGGACCCGGCATCATCCACACCGATACAAACCCGACTGCTGAAAACCTCGTAAAGCTCATGGAAGGATACGCGGTTGGCACGGACCGAAAGACTGCGGCCGTCATATGTGTTCTTAGTGAAAAACAAGAAGACTCAGACATTCAGCAAGGACGCATCGGAAAAACAATTGATGCTATTAGAACAATTGTAGAGGAGTACCCAGGCGGAACGATTGCCGGTGAGCCCGTGATGCTTCGAGATGGCTTTGCAATGCTACGTCGTGATGGAAATGTACTTGGCATCACAGCAGGTGTACTCGCTTCTGTTGTCCTGCTGATCCTGTTCCAAAGTATTCGATGGCTCTTTGCACCACTTGCTGTAGTTCTTCTCGCCTTATGGTCTACCCGTGGCTTACTTGCGATGGTTGGGCAAAAGCTCACTATGGTATCTACAATGCTTTCAGCAATGGTCACAGTGGTAGCAATTGCGACCACTGTTCACATAATCGTGGAATTCAGGCGACGACTAGGAAACGGTGAAGCACCACAACCAGCGCTGACAAATACAATCCAAATTCTATTCTGGCCTATTATTGCAGCTATCATCACTGACATCATTGGGTTTGGTTCACTCATTGCGAGCAATGTCGGTCCTGTCCATGATTTTGGCGTAATGACGGCACTTGGTGCCGGCATGGTGCTTATTTCCGTTGGGCTTGTTATTCCCTGGTTCGCTCTCGTCGGAAACAAGAATGAGGCGCACAGCCGCAAGTGGGGACAGAAACAGCTCGACAGCCAACTCAATCGCATCGTTTCGAGAATTACTCGGCATCCGAAACCGATACTCTCCATTTCTTTGGGAATTATTGTCTTTACTGGACTCGGATTATTTCAACTTCAGGTTGAAACAGATTTTACGAAAAACTTTCGTCCAGAAAGCCCCATTGTAAGATCTTATGACATGATTGAGTCTCAACTTGGAGGTGCTGGGGTATGGGATATTCTCATTCCAGTCAAGCAACCAATCGATGCCAGAACTTTGGCCCGAGTAGGTGAACTAGAAAGCCGCATTCGAGGTCAATCAAAACGTAACAAAACAACTCCGGGGCTGACGAAAGTTCTGAGTATTGTTGATATCCTTGATGCTATTTCGCCAATTCCTTTGGCTGATTTACAGAACTCCTCTACCGGTAACATGATCGTCGGAACAGCGGTCACCTTTTTTCGGCAACAAATGCCTCAACTTGCTGCGAGCCTCATAGGTACAGACCCGCTGGACAATTCAACGTGGCTGCGAGTCATGCTTCGAGCACGCGAAAAGCAACCTGCCCTTCTTAAGAGATCACTGATTGATCATGTCCAGAAAATGGTCACAGAAATGTTTCCACCAACAAAAACCACTCCTAGCGGCGAAGTGACTGGCTTCTTTGTTCTGCTTGCTCAACTTGTCGAGCGAATGATAGAGGATCAGTGGCTCACGTTCCTAATCGCAGCAGTTGGTATTTTTATTTTCCTGTCATTTTGTTTTCAGAGTATTGCCATTGGTGGCATCGCACTCGTTCCAAACATACTGCCAATCATTTTCATTCTTGGCGTTCTTGGCTGGACAGGCGAGCCCATAAACATGGGAACTGCAATGATTGCTGCTGTGTCCCTTGGGCTCTCAGTAGACAGCTCCATTCACTACACAACTGCTTTTCGTCGACAACTCTTACAGCATGGCAGTATCACCGAGGCTCTTCAGTCTGCTCATCAGACTGCTGGACGGGCAATGATTTTTTCAACACTTGCCCTAGTTGTTGGCTTTCTCGCATTAACAACAAGTGAATTCATACCTACCGTCTCTTTTGGAAGACTCTCCTGCCTGACTTTAATAGGTGGACTCGTGGGAAATTTACTCGTTCTTCCAGTTCTTCTTTCCCTTGCAGCACGACGATTTCACTGGGCGAGTTGAAGCTCGATAGGCCGCCTGCCACACTCCATATAGAAAACTCACTGATGGATGAGAACTCTAGGAGAAAAATCCCGCAATGTCGTTTGAATTCCTACATTCCTCACAAAACAATTCGGCGAATTCTGCTATTCAGGCAGATCCGTCTGCCGTGCCAGCTCGCTTCGAGGCCGATGTCCTTGTCGTATTCTTTGAGTCTGATGGTCTTCGTGGACCAGTCGTAGAAATTGATGAGGCGACAGGAGGACTTCTTCAGCAGCTTCATAAACAAGGAGAAATTACGGGGAAACGCTATGAGTGCGTCCCACTCTATGCTCCCCGAGGACTTACCTGTAAACAATTGCTTGTAGTGGGAATCGGTTCCCACGATGAGGTAGATGCTGGCGTATTATACGAAGCATCTGGAGCCGCAGCACGACGACTGTCCGGCAAACCACGAGCAACTGTCGGCTTTCTGGCTGACGGCAATTGGTCAAACGAACAGCTTGAGCAAGCTGTCGCGGGCGCAACAATGGGCACTTCTGGCCAAGATTTATATCGATCAGAAAAACACCAAACACCTTTTGAGAAAACCGTTTGGTTACAAGCTCCCGTAGAGGTCGTCCAGCGGGGGCATGTTACCGGTGATGGCGTAAAACTTGCGAGGCGCCTCGTCAACATGCCACCAGATGACCTCTATCCGGAAACATTTGCTGAAGAAGCGGCAACCATAGCAGGCAGGGTTGGACTGGAGATTGAAATATGGGACCAGGCTCGACTCGAGCGAGAACGTTGTAAGGCATTGCTTGCCGTTGCCCGAGGCAGTACCCGTTCGCCTCGCATTGTTCTTTTGCATTACAGGGGCCCAGGGTGCAATGACACATCCCCAAATGTAGCTTTTGTCGGCAAGGGTGTTACCTTTGACTCTGGAGGTCTTTCTCTAAAGACTTCAGAAGGAATGCTTGCCATGAAATGTGATATGGCTGGAGCTGCTGCTGCACTTGGTGCCATAGCATCAATAGCAGCGCTGAAAATCCCGGTGCACGTGGTTGCCGCCGTCGGGCTTGTTGAGAACATGACTGGTGGCAATGCGTACAAACTCGGTGACGTGGTGACTGCTCGAAGTGGCACGACGATTGAAATCCACAACACAGACGCTGAAGGACGAGTTGTTCTTGCCGATGTACTTGACGTTGTGGCTGATCTAAAGCCAGACTGCATTATTGACGCGGCCACACTGACTGGAGCATGCATGGTTGCTCTGGGTCGGGATATAGCTGGTATCTTCACGAACAATCAGTCTTCTTGTGATGTTCTGAAGAATGCAGCACGTTCCGTTGGGGAGCGGGTCTGGCAACTACCAATGGACAAGGACTTTGATAGTCAAATCAGTAGTGATGTAGCCGACATAAAGAATGTTGGTGATGGTCGACTTGGTGGCGCAATCACTGCCGCCAAACTCCTTGAACGATTCGTTCGCGATATTCCTTGGATACATGTTGATATTGCTGGGCCAGCTTTTGCTGACAAACCACGACCATCAATTGCAGGCGGTGGCACCGGCTCAATGGTCCGGTCTTTTATCGAGTTCACAAAACGAATTGCATCGAAGAAAGAATAGTAACGACCAGTCTTGGAAAGGCATCTGAGAACTCGTAGTATTACGCGTTTTTTTAAACAGAAGAATCAGTCTGTTAGAGCGGTGGCATCACTCCAACAGACTTTCAAGTTCTTCAACTAATTCACCGAACCTTGTAAGAGCCAGTCCTACCGGCTCAGGGGTCTCAAGATCTACACCCGCGTCACGAAGCAAATCAAGTGGCCATTTCGAGCACCCTCCACGCAAAAATTTGAGATAAGCAGCCAACTCTTCTGGGCCACCTTCAGTGACGCGCTTTGAGAGTGCGATGGATGCTGAGAGTCCTGTTGCGTACTTATAAACATAAAAAGCTCGGTAAAAATGTGGTATCCGTAGACTCTCAAGTTCGAGTTCTTCATCAACAGCAAAGCCCGGCCCAAAATAGGCAGTGAGTAGCTCTCGATAAAGTGTTCGGATTTTTTCGAGCGTCAGCGGCTCACCTGATTCAACTGACCCATGGCTCATACGCTCAAACTCAGCAAACATGGTCTGTCGTATGATTGTTGAACGAATAGCATCTATTTCTCGAGAAATAATTGCCGCTCTCTGCTTTGGTGAATGTGCCTTGGATAGAAGATGGCGAGTAAGAAGTTGCTCATTGAACGTACTTGCCACTTCAGCAACAAATATCGTGTACCCAGCATATTGAAATGGCTGAGCATCAGCTGACAGCCGAGTATGCATTGAGTGACCAGCTTCGTGCGCTAAGGTGAAGACGTGCTCAATAACGTCTTCCTGGAAATTCATCAAAATGTATGGATCAGAATCATATGTTCCTGAGCTAAAAGCACCCGACTGCTTACCGACATTTGGATACCGATCGCACCATCGACCTCTCAGACCAGCCTCAAGCTGATCACAATATTCTGCCCCAAGTGGCTGAAGCGATGCCGTAATTTCCTGTATCGCTTCATCCCATGTATGTTTTTGCTCAAGTTCAGGAACAAGCGGAACGTAGCAGTCGTAGTGGTGTATCTCATCAAGGCCAAGCAGGCGGCGACGCAACTCGTAATAGCGGTGGACAATCGGAAGATGTGCTCGCACTGCAGCAATAAGTTGATCATAAACTGCAAGTGGAACATTATCTGCGAACAATGCTGCCTCTACAGCTGACGGATGACATCGAACTTTTGCAGCATATGCATCACGTTCATTTGAGCCGGACAGTGTTGCTGCAAGCGTGTTCGCATGGCACTCATATTGAGCATAGTACTGACGAAAAGCAGCCTCCCGTACCTCGGGGACTGAATCATGCAGGAGCGTTGTGAAGGTTGCATTTGAGAGCTCAAGTTCATTGCCCTTGCCGTCGGCGATGGTACCAAACTTCATATCAGCATCCGTCAATTGACGAAAAACCTTCCCTGCCGTACCGGCAAAGGTACCTTGCATGGCCAATATTCTTTCTTCTGGCTCAGAAAGTACATGAGGCCGATTTCGAACTACCCGTTCAAGCATCAGACGAAATGGCTTGAGTGCAGGTTCTTCGAGCCACCCCTCAAGGACAGATGGCTGTATCGCCATAATTTCTGGCTGAAGGAAACTAGCGAACTCTCCTGCTTTTGTTGCCGCATGCTGAAAACGCCCCATCATTCTTTGAGCAGGCGTTGCAGCCGTATCCTCACTCATACGCAGATGGGCATATGTACCAAGCCGGTCAGCCTCACGATCAATTTCCAAATCAAAAATCAGACATTGAGCAAGTTTGTCAGCCGACTCGCCGAGCGTTCCTACGTAATCCCGAAAAAGTGGAATACGTTTTTCCCATTCGAGAAGTGCCTCATCCCACTCCGTATCAGAAGCAAAAAGGCTTCTAAGATTCCATGTATCACCCTCTCGAACATCTGTGCGTTTCGGCAATGATTTCATTTTTCTTCCTGCAAGAATTTCCACATACGATTAAAGCCTCCAAACACCACTACCCCAAGCCAGACCACCACCGAAACCACAAATCAGCACTGTACTGCCAGAACCTATTCGTCCAGCACGCCAGGCTTCATCGAGAGCGAGGGGAATGGATCCGCTTGATGTATTTCCATAACGGTCGAGATTGACGAGAAACTTTTCTTCATTCAAGCCGAGTGATGACCGAATACCATCAATAATCCGCAGGTTTGCCTGATGCAAAATAAAGAGGTCAATCGACTCCATCGGTACACCAGAGTGATGAACTACTTGCTGAACATTCTCTTCAACAAGACGGATTGCCCATTTAAACACAGCCCGTCCATCCATTTGCATGTACTGTTCGCCAGCCGTGACGCCTTCTACCGTCACTGGTTGTCGTGTTCCACTCATGGGACAGACAAGCAAATCAGACCCACGACCATCCGAACCGAGCGACCAGGCAAGCAAACCCGTATTTTTTTGATTTTCGTCCACTCTTTCTAGAAGAACAGCACCAGCACCGTCGCCAAAGAGGGGCCAGGTTTTTATGTCATTCGGGTCCACAACACGTGAATTCGTATCGACTCCAATAACCATCGCGAGATTGCTTGACCCCGTCGCAAGAAATTGACCCGCCGTTACAAGTGCATATGCAAAGCCCGCGCAGGCGGCTGTCACATCCATCGCCGGCGCATTGATGCCAAGCCTTTCTTGGACCATACACGCCGTGGAAGGAAGGCTTGTGTCAGGCGTAAATGTTCCGAGAACAAGAAGATCAACCTGGTCACGAACATCACCACTTGAAGCAAGTGCACGTTCGGCCGCTTGAACAGCAAGGTCACTCGTTGCCGTTCCGGGATCAACGTGCCGTCGCTCCTGTATGCCCGACCGACTTAGAATCCATTCCGGGTCACAGCCAAGGTGCCCCAAATCTGCATTTGTCACAACGCGTTCCGGAACGGCACTGCCTGATGAAAGAACACGAAAACCAAGAGCTCGACCAAATCGTGATGGCCGAGGAGAAGTAAGTATTTCGGACATCAGGTTCTCGTTGAAACGCGATTCAGTGAAATAAATTATGAGCAGAAAAATGAACTAGAACAAACATCTATATCTTATTGAGGCACAGGGACCGTCGGTCCTGGTGCGGCATCACTTGCAGATTCAGCCTTCACCTTGATCACCGCGTCGCGATTAAGATGTATTTTCTTGAACTCTTCATCAGAAACAATGTAATACCAATCAGCAAAACGACCGTTAAGTTCTGCCACTCGCCTCTTTCCACCAACTACTTTTTCATCGTAAGATTCTTGCTTCCGACGGTTCTCGCGTTCCACTTGACGCCGATCTTCGATTGCCTTCTGCATGGCAGCTTCAGCCTCGTCCGCTTGTTTCAGAAGGTCTGCGGCTGTTGTCTTCTTGTCAGCTGAAGCCTTTTCATCACTGTTTGCTTCCTTGTCGGCCTTCCCATTTTGACTTTTTTGATCTTCCGGCTGTTCTCCAGAGTCAGCATTTTCACCCTCTTCCTCAGGCAGTTGAGGCAGTTCCACCAGATCAGGCTGTTCCAGCAAATTCTCATTAAACTGAGCCATAACAAGCAGGTACCGTGCAGCGGTCTCTGCTGACTCTTCAGGAGCGTCGCCATCCTCCTCAGAACCTGCTTTGCCGGGTTCCGTAACAGTTGTACCTGCACCAAACCGCAGCACATATTCAACGCCATCTTTCATGCCAATAACTGTTTGGCCCTCTGTTGAAAGAATGACTCCGGACGGCAGTGGAAGAAAACCCCTTTGCTGCAAGGAAGACACCGCCTCAACATCATTTACAAAACTCTCGGCAGCTTTTAAGTCTGCACTGAGACCAGCCGGCTTACGTGCAACATCAATGATCTGCAAATCACCTAATGCGTTGCGAAGGTCGTTGAGCTTTGTTGAATCTACTTCTTCATCATCTTTTAGTTTTTCAGAAACTGGTTCTGCCAAGTCTTTATTCGGGAAGGTCTCAAGTGACGTCAGTTGCCAAGATGATTCTTTATCATTATAGGCTAATTGCATCTTCCCGTTGCGTTGCTGACGAACTTCAAGCCGTCCATCAGACTCAACCGCAGCGAGGGTATAGTTATCAAGTTCAACCGATCGAACATCCCATGGAGTCAGCTTGAGCAAGTCTTTCTCAATCCAATCTCCAAACTGCGTCGTGAACTTTGACGTATCGAGTTCAACGCGATACACAGGATCTTGACCTGCCTTCCGAACAAAGCGAAGTCGGCGACTGCCACTTCCTACCCCTGCCTGCTTATCTTCTTTCCCAATAACAAGTCGGGCATTCTTACTTCCAGAAAGATCACGTATCTCGATTAATTGCCCAACACCAGTCATACCAGGCTTGATTTTCTCCTGATCGGGCTCGATGACTCCGTAGACTTCGTGATCAGCTGCTCGTTCAGTCACAATATCAAGCGCCTTCAGGTCAACGAGTTCTGTCGCGGCAGCTGCGAGCTGATCTTTGGCATCAGCCGGATAGTTCTGGTGAGACGGTAACACCCACACTCCGCCAGACTTAATCACTTTGAATGGGTAGAGGGTCGCCAACTCATCGTCGTATCGAATGATCTCAAGACTCGCTGCCTTCTCAGCATCTGTTAATGCAGGGAACAGAACACGCTCAACTGCAGGTTTTAATGTCGCCGGCTTGAAACGTGGCTGTACAGCCCAACCCAAAGCTAACAGCAACAATCCAGCACCGAGAAAGACAGCTGTCCTACGCATAGCGGGATCACGTGTTTCACGTATTTCCGAGGCACTTTCCATGTTCATTTTGTTCTTCTACTCCAATTAAAGATCTACCGAAGGCGCGACTTTGCCACGCCTTCACGTTCTTGGGCTCGACGACGAAAAAAGACAAAAAAAGCAACAACGAGTGGCGGTATCGGAGGCAACATAACGGCTAGCCATTTTTGCCAATCCTGCTCCCGTCGTATTGTTGCCTCAAGAGATCGCTCTACCTGTTCAATTTCAACATCTCTCTTCCGCTTCAGTTGCTCAAGTTTTGTATCAAGCCTTCGTTGAGCTAACCGCTGACGGCTCGCCAACTGTTGCACCGCCTGCATAGCAGCCTGACGATCTGTATTTCCAGTCGACTCCATATCTTCAATCTTCTTTTCAAACTCGCCGACTTCCTTTTGCATCTCTGCATTCGCACTTTGCTCCGCTTTATCGAATTCAGTGATATAGTCCTGCCTTTGCTTATCGGCCATCTCGCGAGCATCTGCGACCGTATCCTCGATCCGTTCAAGTGTTCGATGCTTTGGCTTTCGCTTTCGGATTTCAAGAAAGCGATCATCACCCGAAAGCGTATCAAGCACGTTCAAAACAAATGTTACATTATCGAAGTTAAGCCCAAAGACTTCATCGGGACGATTCCTAAGGCCAAAAATCTGGGGACCCATGAGATCAATATCCGCAACAACAATAGCCCGAACCAACGTTGTGTCTTTGTCAGATGAGCCTTTCTCACTTTCGCTCGCACTTCGAGTTCCTGGCAATTCCCGATCAACTGCTGCCGCAAGAACCATAGCCTGACTGCCTGGCTTTTCGAAGATTCTCAACTGACGCATGTCTCCGCGATTTCCCAAAACCTGCTCGACTTCAATCGTGCCTGAACGTGTTCCAGTTATGACGAGTGGTGTCCATTCCAGATTAGCTTTTTCGTCTTTAGACAGTGCCCCGGGAAAAGGGAACAAAACTTCTTGCAGCCCACTCGTAATTGGATTGGTTTGATTAAAACTCCGAGGCGCACCGCCATCCGTCTTACCCAATTCCGCGTCAATAAAGACAAACTCACTAGGTAGTTCCAGTTTTGGATGAGGATTGTAATCTTGCCAGACAACATAGGGCGATGAGCCCATTTGCCCCATGAGTGGGCGGCCGCTTCCTGCAGAAAGCTGAAGCCCTAGTACATCCCATAGTTGGCCAAGGTCACCTTTAGGTTGACTTTGTTGCTGAAACATAGCCATTGAACCACCGCCTCCGCGACGCGGTTGAGACGTTCCCGGAACACTGTTCATTAAGACGGGTAACGGATCTTCAAAAATTGCAACCGGCTGTCCAGAACGAACCGCGGATACAAAATTATTCATCTGCTCGGGACCAAGACTTGATGGCTGAACGACCATCAGCACATCGTATGTTTCTGTAATAGGAGCAGCAGGGTCAACCTGGACAACTTCGTATTGTTTCTCGAGCTCCACAAGAACTGGCTGCCGAGGTCGCTGCTGACCACTGGCCATATCGAAGCCACCAAAAAGATCTGCATCCGTTGTCACTACTCCTAGACGCTTCCTTTTTTGCTCTGCTACCGTACAGATTGACCGAATCAATTCATATTCAACGGGCGTCCCCCGATCAAAAAACGGGACCACGACTTTTTCGAGACCACACGTGAAAGCACAGCCAAGAAAAATATCCTCATCCCGGAATGCGCCCCGCTCTCGAGAAAGAACCGTTACCGGCTCAATGCCAAACTGCTGGCTAGCCAAAGAGGCTGCTTCTGTTTTTGTTTCAGTTTCTATAACGTCAACACGAAGCTTCCCACCGCTAAGACGCTGAAACTGCCGCAACATATTGAGAAGGGTAAGGCGAGTCTGAGCATAATCTTCGGGTACGGCTGGGCTTACGTACGCAGTGACTTCAATAGCTTGCTCAGTATCTAAGCCTGCCAAGAGCTTCTTGGTATCACGAGACAACGAACTGATTTGCTCAGCCGAAAGATCGGCTCGCACGTCATACGCACGAAATGTAAGCACGACCCCAAGAGCGGCAACAGCAAGCCCAGCGGTGCGCACAACAAAATGAGTGCCCATTCTTGCGCCATCGCGTCGACCAGTCCAATGGCGACGGCCTATGAGAACCATTGAGATATAAAGGCATACCGTCACAATACCAAGAAAGTAGCCAATGGCTGAAAGGCTAACGATACCACGACCAAAATCAATGAAGTTCTCTGTGAGGCTCCAAGACCGAACAACCGATGCCAGCTTTGGCCCCATCACACTGCTTGCCTGATCAGCAACAACCAATGGCGCATTTAATGCCAAGCCCAGAATAAACGATACGGTCAGATTACTTGTTAAGAAACTTGCGACCATACCAATCGCCAACATAGCCAGACCAACAAACCAATACCCAAGATAGTTTGTGAGAAAAAGTCCCGGGTCGGGATTGCCCCAAATCTGCAAGATAACCAGATTACATAGACATGAGAAAATAAGCGACACCGTATAAATACCAACCGCCGAGAGATATTTTCCTACTACCACCTCGATGTCACTTGCCGGTATTGTCAGGATTAGTTCGTCTGTCCCCTGCCGGCGTTCATCAGCCCAAACGCTCATCGTGATGGCTGGAATAAAAACGAGCAATATATATGGCAAATAGCGATTCAACTGGTCAAGGTTTGCAAGATTCGAATTAAAAAATTCTGGCGGCCAGAATGCAGCAAGCGAACCAAGCAGAACGAATACACAGATAAAGACATACCCTGTTGGATTCGAAAAATAAGAAACGAAATTTCGTTTGAAAACTGCATCGAGAACATACCACTTCATTGCCAACTAATTCCTCTCTCTACAAGTCAATGACAGTCCAACTGTGTAATTTATAACCAGCATGCCTCAGGACACCATTTTCAGAATGAAGCACTTTACTTAGGACAAGTCTTCATCACTGCAAATCAATGCATGCCTACATCACGACGCCCGTGTCAATTCATAAAAACGTTCATCAAGTCGCCCACCCCCAGCAGTCAGTTCTGCCGGAGTGCCATCGAACCGCATGCGACCCTCTGCAATAAGAATAACCCTGTCGGCCATGGCCTCTACTTCCTGCAAAATGTGAGTGGAAAGTAACACTGTCTTCTCTTGCCCTAGCCTACGAATAGTTTCTCTCACTTCACGGATTTGGTTTGGATCGAGCCCGCTCGTTGGTTCATCGAGTATCAAGACGTCCGGCTCGTGCAAGAGAACTTGCGCCATGCCAACACGCTGGCGATAGCCTTTCGACAACTTACCGATCGCTTTCCCGATAACACTCCCGAGTTCACACTGCTTCACCACTGCCTCAATTCGTTCTTGCCGGTATGGCGACTTAAGCCCACGAGCATCAGCAAAAAATTCAAGCAATGTCCGCGGTGTCATATCAGGATACAGCGGTCCGTTTTCAGGCAGATACCCAAGTCTTTTCGACGCTGTAAGCCGATCAACGGACATGTCATACCCAGCCAGCATCGCTCGCCCTGCAGAAGGGGCAAGATATCCAGTGAGCATCTTCATTGTTGTGCTTTTGCCGGCACCATTCGGACCTAGGAAAGCGACGATCTCGCCGCGTGGAACACGAAACGATATATCTTCCGCCGCAATAAAACTTCCATAGTACTTACATAGACCATTAGCTTCGATCATTGCCTCAGGAATGGTCGACCCACCATCGGCCACATCGTTCAATGAATTACTGGCTGTTGCCGTCATATCTCATACTCAATTCAGTCGTATCAAACAGTTGATTCCAAGTTCCTCAATTGTTGTTTTCGAGAAACCCTCTACTTCTTTTTATTTTTATCGATTCTCTCTCGCAAACAATCCCCCGCTCCTGAAACCGCAGGGGAACCCGATTCGACAGCTGTCCGCCATGGATCGGGCACCTCTCGTTGCCAGCAAAGATGGACCCGCCAATCATCCGATGTCACCGGATAGTCCGATCTTACATGAACACCTCGAGTTTCAGTTCGAGCTAATGATGCGTAGATCATGAGCCTTCCTACCTCAAGAAGATTCTGTAGCTGCCACCCTTGAGGTCCGGGAAATTGTTTATGCAAAACATATCGACACCAGCTATCGACCGTTTGTAGTGCCTCCTGCAGCGATTCTCCTGATCGCTCAACACCCACATGTCGCCACATCAGGCTCCGCAAAGAATTTCGAATGTCGGAGAGATCCAGCAGTTCCCCGCCAGGGGCATCGGCTGGATCCACAGCATGTGCATGAGTAAGAAATGGAACCTCAAGATCATTCTCATCCTCATTCCCTAGATCTGCTCTCTCAAGTTCATGAGTTACTTGCTCGCCCGCACGGCTACCAAAAACAAGACCCTCTAAAAGACTATTACTCGCTAGTCGATTTGCACCATGTAAGCCACTTGATGCAACCTCACCTGCCGCAAAAAGATGTGGGATTGAGGTTTGGCCATTTGCATCTACAGCAACTCCACCAATCATGTAATGGGCACCCGGACGAACAGGGATCCGATCCGTGGCAAGATCCAGGCCAAACTTGCGACAGATTTTGTCCATGCCGGGAAACCTCTGCCGCACCATCTTACTTTCAAGATGAGAAAGATCGAGATACACATTCGAATGTGATGTGCGACGCATCACTTCTGTGATTGCCTGGGAGACGACATCACGAGGTGCTAATTCGGCACGTGCATCGAACCTAGGCATAAATCGATCCCCATCACGATCTACTAGATATGCACCCGCACCGCGCACTGCTTCTGTAATAAGACTTCGACTGCCACCAGCAATGTAGAGTACCGTTGGGTGGAACTGCATAAACTCCATGTCACGAACAACCGCACCTGCTCGCCACGCAAGTGCAATACCATCGCCACTTGCACCAGCTGGATTTGTGGACTCACGAAATATCTGACCAGCACCACCTGTAGCCAAGATGGTTCTTCTGGCCCAAATCATCGTCTTCCCTCGCTGCGGATGCCACACAAGCGCTCCGCGACACACCCCTTCATGTGTGACCAGATCAATTGTGAAAGTCTCCGGCCAAACATTAATATTTGGTGCGTTTACGGCTTGCTGAATAACGGCGCGCATCACTTCGCGACCTGTTGCATCTCCGAGGGCGTGCACAATTCTGTGATGGCTATGCCCCCCCTCTCTACCAAGCTCAAGTTCCCCATCCCGTTTGTCAAACTTAGTACCCCACTGAATCAACTCGGCAATCCGGTCTGGAGCCTCACGAACAATTGAGTCGACAATGTGAGGATTGCAGAGATCACCACCGGCGTTGATCGTATCAGCAATATGGTTATCAAACCGATCCGCTGGATCAATGACACTTGCGATTCCACCCTGAGCCCATTGGCTCGATGAATCATCGAGATTATCTTTATTGATCACCAAGACTGAACGGCATGTTTCAACGGCTAAAGCAGATCGCAGTCCAGCGAGACCTCCACCAAGTACAAGCACGTCGGTGAACCAATGAGGCACTCGCCTGCGATCAAAGGCAACTAAGTATCGGGGCCCAGCACATTCACTGCTCATTCACATCCACCTGACGACTACTGGCACCTTTCAGAAAAGCCTTGAACCTTTCACGATACTCGTACGGAGGCTGAGTACGACGACTCTCAACCTGAACACCTTTTGAATCCTCTTCTATTTGACGAGACGATCTGACCCTGTCTGGTCGCAAACCCAAGCTACGCAGCGTCTGCTCGAAGGCTTGCTGCTGCCGTTGGCTACCGTTTCTAGCTGCTTTTTGCATGGATTCCCACCGTTGCAAGAATGCTTCGGCTTGTTCTCGTGTCCAACCAAGTTCTTTGAGCATCTCATCGTCCGTGGAGCGAATAGAGTCACGGAGATGGTCCAATGCAAGATCCGTGGCCTGACGCACAGAAGAAAGATTCTGGGGCTCTGTATCCAAAGCTTCTGACACAGGTTTGCCTCCTTGTGATTTTCCTGTTCCTTGAGGTCCTCCACCCATTCCTCCCGCACCTGAACTACCACTTCCTTCACTCGAGCCCGACGCACCGCCGGCGTTACTTGCACTGTTCCCACGTCCCTCGCTACCAGATTGCCCCGTAGCATTGCTATCAGTACCGACTTCTTCAGATTGAGCTCGTTCTCCCATACCCCCGGTGTCATCTGTCGCGGGCCGACTAGCTGCATCCGTTTCTTCCGTCTGACTGCCTTGTGATTGAGAACCCTCACCTGATTGAGAACCCTCGCCTGGTTGAGACCCCTCGCCTGGTTCAGAACCCTCGCCTGGTTGAGAACCCTCGCCTGGTTGAGACCCCTCGCCTGGTTGAGACCCCTCGCCTGGTTGAGACCCCTCGCCTGGTTGAGACCCCTCGCCTGGTTGAGACCCCTCGCCTGGTTGAGAACCCTCGCCTGGTTGAGAACCCTCGCCTGGTTGAGAACCCTCGCCTGGTTGAGAACCCTCGCCTGGTTGAGAACCCTCGCCTGGTTGAGAA
>WLWG01000352.1_pt1 | contig 48131 bp, 47 predicted proteins | sample 6712871 | NCBI WGS metagenome assembly WLWG01 (sample SAMN12718693, study PRJNA515312) | sponge metagenome | isolation source: marine sponge | host: Mycale hentscheli | place: New Zealand: South Island, Marlborough, Capsize Point | collected 2003-05-01 | reverse complement strand
CTTAAACTATGTGTGAATTATGTCAGGGTCTCTGCGGAGGCTGTTAAATAATAAAAGGGAGGTCTTACGGCCTCCCTTTTTGGTTACAGGAACTTTGGGTATGGTGCCCAGTTTTTTTGTTCCTTATCTTTTGTTTCTTTTTCTATATTCTTTTCTACCTTGACGTCTAGCTTTTCTAGTAGGATAACATCTATTTGTTTTTTTATCCATAAAACCATTACACTCCCAGTCTCCACCGCCTGCTGATGCTTCTAATTTATCACTCATAACTATTTCTTTTCTTTATTTTTATTACAAAATTTTCTGGCAGCTTCAACACTTCCAAATCCCCACTTTTTTAAAGCTCTAGCTTTCCTAGTAGGTTCACCATTAGGTTTCTTCATAGGTCCTTTCATACCTGCAAATCTACAAGCAAAAGAAACCCTACGTTTTCCAGTTCCACTAGTCTGTCTTTTACCTAAAGTTTTCCCTGTTTCTTTTTTATGCTTAGCCCGCATTTTGCGGTTAGACTTTTCATAACTAGCATCATCCATTACTTTTTCTTTTTACCTATTTTAACACAGTTGTTAACCATTTTTATTTTACCGTTCTTGTCTTTCTTGCCGCTTGGAGATGGTTTTTTACCATCAGCCTTATAACCTTTCCAACACTTGTCAGCTGTTCTTTTTTTACCTCTTTTTGTTGCCATCTGTTAATTCTTTATCTATTTCTCTACACCAGTCTCTTAATTCTTTGACTTCGTTTTCCAATCTATTTATATGATCTGTATGCCAATCTTGTTTTAAATCGTATTCTATACGATCTATAACAGCTTCAGGCAACGCCTTAGCATCTGCTATATCATCTTGTAATGTATAATACATCCCAACAAAAGAAGCAGTTACAATTATTAAACTTATTATAGTTTTAAGATCTATTTTAAACTCTGTTGATTCCCCTATTTTCATTTATTCATTAATTCTATAAGTTTAGCTACTCTATCTTTTTCGTATTGCAATTCACGAATTTGTTTTTTAGTTAATCCTAAACTGTCTAACATTTCAACTTGTCTAGGCTTTTTTAGTTTTTTATATTTATCTACTTCTAATTGTTTAGCTTCTTCTTCTTGTTTTAATTTAGCTTTTTCTTCTTCTTGTTTTAATTGTTTTACAGTCATTAGCTTTTTAGGTGTATAAGCTCTAGCTTGTTTTGGCTTTATAACTTTACCAGTTTCTTTTTGCTTATTTAATATAGCTTCAACTCTTTCACCTTCTTTTTTCATAGCTTTTATTTCTTCATCACTGTAGCCATGACCTTTAAGTATTTCTTGTTGTTCAGCTTTACTATAAACTTCTGGGTTGCTTTCACCATACATGTTCTTTAATGCTTGTTTCTTCTTAGGTTTTTCTTGGGCTCTAAACTCTTTTATATCTTCTGTAGTTTCTAATTGCCACTTAGTCCAACCTAAGGCTTGAGAAACTCTTTTCCAAGTCTCTTCTTCAGCGTCTAAAGCTCCTTTTATATTGTCCATCTTTTTAAATAACCTATCTACAGGTATATTTGTTAAAGCGGATATTACATATGCAGCAGATTTATAAGCTGGATCATCAATACCCCATTTAGCTTCATCATGTTTCCAGCCTTCATACTTCCAATTGTTACCTGCTATTCTAAGCTTACTAGCTTTAATATCTATAGGTGGAGAGAAATTTAATAACTCCCAAGCAGCATCAGCATAGTCAGGACCAGGGAATGTTCCTTCTTTCTGAGCTTCTTTATATACTTTTCTAACCATAGCTATTAATGTTGAAACTCCAACACCTGCTAAACCAGAACCTCTTAAAATACTATCCACCATACCATTTGCTACGTTATAATATTTTTGCTTAGCATTTTCGTCTTCTTCATCATCAAATTCTAAAGCAAATACAGCTTGTTGTAAAGCGTTAAAGATAACGTTTTGTATTACAGCATAGTAAGCCATTTTAGACACGTTACTAAAGTCACTCTGTAATTGTGTTTGACCTGGTTTTTTTCTTCTATTTAAAAGATCTTGTCCCGCTTTTTTAATCAACCTGTTATATTGCATTGGTGTGTTTGCAAAAGCTAGTATAACCCTACCTAAACCACTGGCTTGTTGTTGAGATATTCTATCAGGACGAGAAGACTGCTGAGACTCTTCTGCTATTTCTCTAAACTCTACAAATGCTTGAGCTTTAGCATCAGCTTCACTCATACCGTTTTTCATAAGTTCTTTAATCTTATTTCTATAAAACGTAGCACCACCAGAAGCTATAGCAAAGCTATCAGCAAACTGTGTAGGTAAATAACCTTTTTGAAGTATATAAGCAATAGCCGCTTTAGCTTTATTTTTACTTGTTGCAGCTGCATCAGCTATTTCAGACTCACTAACATTTAATTTTAAGCCATTACGTCTTTCAACTAAAAAATCAGAGTTCATTAACTCCATAAAATCTTTCCAATACTGAGGTTGATTAGCGAATGCTTGACCAGCTTTTAATATATTATTACCTCCCCAGTTAATAAAGTTAATAGAAGATATAGTTTGAAGTATGGCTGATCTCATATTAAAAAACATTACAGTACCAACAGAGTTATTTACATAATCTAATAATCTATTTTCTAATCTACCGCCGTTAGAGGTTCTATTTTTACCACTCTTCATTCTACCTAGCATGTTCTCCATAGCTTCTCTCCACTTGCTACCCATTGCAGCTTCCATCTTGTTTAAATTCTTTTCAGAAAATATAATGTCTACGTTTTGCTGCCATTGTTCTAAGTACTTCGCTCTTTTACCAGTTCTTAAACCATCCAATAAATCAGTTGATATAGTGCCAGCCAACCAATCAGCACCAGGCTTGGCATAGCCATCACCTTTATTTATATCAATTAAACTTCCAGCAAAAACATCAATAGCTGGATTTTCTTTTGCAAACTTTAATACTTCATTTAAATCTGCTTTAGATATGCCTGGTACTTCAAAGCCTTGTTTATTCCATGCTAGTATTCTAGCTACGTCTTGAAAAGTAAATTCTCCAAAAGCTTTTTTATTTAAATTCTTAGGTATTAAACCTTCTTTAACTAGCTGTGATTTCAATGCTCTAAAGTCATTAACCATTCTATTTTGATCACGAGATAAATCTTCCATAGCTCTACCATATGGTTCTATTAAGTGATCCTTAAAGTATTCCATTTGTAAATCACCAATCTCTCCTTTACCTAACATAGAATATAGTAATCCTACAAAGTCTTCAGCTGATGGTGGTATAAAGAATTTGCCTCTACCTTTCTTTCTACCTATTAATTTAGCTTTAACATCTGAATATTCTTTTTCAGACTTAATACCAAACTTATGTTCAATTATATCATTAATAGTCTGATCAGCTGTTTTACTAAATTTAATCTTAGCTTGTTGAGTTTTAGATTTAACATCAATAACACTCATGGCTTTATCTACTGCATCTACGTTACCTAAATGATCATCAGCAAAGTAGAAGTCGTTATAACCTTCTGCAGCTTTATTAACCATCCAGTTTGACTTAGCCAGTGGTGAGCTATTACCTAGTCCAGTTATATTTTGAATAGGTATATTTAAACCCACTGCATCTAAAAACTGTTTTATAGCTGGAGCGGCTTCTGCTGCTCTAGCAGTTAATACAAAAACATCTTTTGTACCTCTTGCTTCTTGTATTTTCTGAGCAACTTCAAACAATGGACCTTTTTTACCGTTCATTACTTTGTTAAACTCTGAAAAATCCCACACAGCTCCTTCGGCTAGCATAGCATCTCCATCTTTAGCAAATTGTTCAGCAGTTAATTTACCTGTTGTACCATCAGGCATTGTATATAACACATTGCTTTTAGTTCTAGCCAATGTATCATCAAAGTCAAACACTCTAATCTTTTTAATTGGAGCATTAGGATCACGAGCAATATTTAAAGCTTTGTCAAGAACTGTAGCTTCATCTAAAACTTCTTTAGTAGTATTTTTAGACTTAGAAAAAGGACTAACAATTCCAGGATCTGCCATGAGATCATTATTAGCTTTATCTCTTTGATTATAGCTTTCTTGGTTATTGAGTTTTATACCAAGTTCAATTGTTTGGTTGTCTATGTTTTTATTATTAACTGAATTAGTAATTATTTCATTAAATAAATCTGAATTCTCTTTACTGCTAAATATTGCGTCTTTGTTTTTAGAATTTAATATAGTATTACCCATGACTGATTTAGATAAATCTTTACTAATCATATCAGATACTTTACCAATGTAACTCATTGCGTCTTGTGACCCTAGCTTATTATATATAACCTTATCCAGTGTTAAACCTGTTTTTAAATCTAATTGAAAAGGAGCATTACCAGTAGCTACTAAAAATAAAGCTTCGCTATCCATACCCATTTCATATCCTGTCATTTCAGCTGTTCTGCCTGTATTTATTAGTTGTGCTGATGGATATTTGGCATAAAACTCTTTACTAACTAAACCATAATCTTGAGCTAGCTGTATATCAGTATCTAATATAGATTGATTATAAGTTTTTGATATTTGAGGATAAACTTGGTCAAAGTCCCCACCAATTATACTAGCTAAAACATTAGCATTAAAAACTACTTGAGGTAAATTATGTTCTTTGTGATACAACTTAGGAACTTCAGTACCGTCTCTCTTTTTCTTTGTAGCAACTTCACTAAAGTTAAGAGATATAGTAGTTGGCACAGCACCTTGCCTTGGTATACCACTTGTTAGACTACTTTGTATTTCAAGAAGTTTAGCTACATTTGCTATAGCTTTATTTCTAGCTGCTGGAGTTTTTTGACTTTGAACATATTCGTTTAATTTACTATACAGATAATCTCTAGCGGCTTGTATAGCTTCCATTTTTTCTTTGCCTAATATATCTGTTATCTGTTTAGCTATTTTCTTTTGTATTTTAGGATCGTTTCTTTGATCAACAGTATAACTTTTCATCAACGAATCTATTTTATTATATTGAGCGCTGCTTATAGCTATAGCTTTTTTAGGATCAAATTTTAATTTTTGTTTATTACCTTTGCTAATTATATTACTAGCTTCATTTGTATTTAATCTTTTTACTCCGCCAGTTTTAGAATCATAAAATATTTTTTTACCACCTCTACCTATAGTACTTTTAAATATAGAAGAATCAGTAAAAGAGGGATCCATGATAGAAGTCAATTCTGTTATAAAATCAAAATACTGCTCAGTTCCTGCTTCAGTTTTTAATTCAAAATTTTCTATGTTAGCTTGATCTTTTATAAAAGCAGGCATGCTAGATACAAATTTTAAAGTACCTTCTGGACCTCCCTCTCTAAGTTGTTTAAAAGTATCTAAAGTTATAGGAGTATTTTTGTGTTTAGAAGCTATTTGTTTTAATTTAAAAACATACTTGTTTAAAGCATCTTTAACCTGTACACTTTGTTTGTCTATATAAGAATCAACTATTTCAGCTAAATCAAAACCTTGTCTTATCTTTTCGTCTTGACTGTTTAAAAAATCATTCAATAAGTTTATTTCATCTATAACTTGGTCTTGTCTAAGAGATGGTTGTCCTTTAACTTTGCTTCTGCTAAACTTACTTCCCGGTATTCTATCAATAGTTTTACCTACTACAGCTGTATAGTTCTCCGCTTGTCTCAACCCTTGTAATTCATAAATATCTTTAATTCTGTTTTGCACAGCTGGATCATCTAACACTTCCATTGTAGCGTCAAAAGCTAGTTCTTGAGCTATAGCTCCTGCTAATGCATCTTTTCTAGTTCCTTTGGTTGAAGCACCAACATCAGAACCTAAAAAGTAATTCATAAATTCTGATCTCTTTATATTTTTCTTTCTAAATAAAGGATTATTATCTGGTCTAGCTTGTTTACCTGTAGCTGGATCAATTAATGGCTCTACAAACTGTCTAAATCGTTTGTTAGCTGTAGACTGAGATATATTATCAAACACTGTATTAAAGTTTTCACTTAAGAAAGTTTCGTAATTAGCTCTAGTTCCTATAAACTTTTTTATTTCTTTAAATAATTCTTTATCAAAAGCTTTTTTGAGATCTTCTCTAAAATTTTTATTACTTACCTCAGGTAATTTAGTGCCAAGAACTTTACGCACAGAGTCTAAAACCTTATTATATATAGGTCCATCTTTCTCTATACCTAGCTTTGTTCTAAGATTGTCTATGGTGTCATCTACTATATTTTCATCAATTTGAGCTTCAATATCAGTGTCATCTGCAATAGTTTCTCCTATAGTTCTGCCTTCTTCACCAATTTTTTGATCTGTAGATATTTTTGTACCTGGTTGCTTTGCTTTTTCTCTTTTAGCTTTGTTCGCTACATCACCAACTCTTTTACCTATGTAAGCATTAACCCAACCAAATAAGCTGTCTCTACCCTGTGGGTCAAAGTTAAGCATATGTTGTCCTATTTTTAACTTAGCATCTTCTATGAACTCTTCTCTAGCTTGACCGAATATATCTTTACCAGAAGCCATTTTAGCTATTATAAGACCGTCTAAATCACCGTTCATTAGTGCATTGTATGCTTTACTAAATGCTCTATTTTTGTCAGCACGCCATTCAGCTTTAGTCATAGTATACTTGCCATCTTTATTTCTTTGGCCTGGAGCATCGTTTAAAGTATCTTCAACACTATCTTTCTCTCCTTTAGTCATAGACTTTTTAGTGCTGCTATCTTTTTTTGTCTTGCTTTTAGCTGATTTACCTACTTTAACAGTACCTTCAGCTAAACCTTTAGTAAGACCTTTAAGACTTCCAGTTTCAAAAGATTGATTGTAACTAGTAAGCATGTCAAATACATCTTTGCCTGATTTTATTTGTTGCGATGAACCATCATTGAACTTTTGAAATCTACCAAACAACTTGTTGTGCAAAGTTCTCATGCCCTTTAAGTTCTTTTTTCGCATAAAATCACTTAGAGCTGCTAGCTTTTCCTCAGCTAATAAAGCACCATCAGCTTCCTTATAAGCTTCTTTAGTTTCTAGAAATACATTATAAGCATTTCCATAATTCTTTTTAACATAAGCCTCAAGATCTGTAACTAAACCAACTGCATCTGGATTGTTGTTCATGAACTCTTTAAAAACAGTTTGATGACCCATTTCATGAGATTGAACAGTTCTGTTTCCACTATTCATAGCAAAATTTAATGGTATGTCTATGTTTTTCTTAACCATATTACCATTAGCATCTTGAACTTCTATTGTTAAATTGTCACCAAAAGCCATTCCATGCACAGTGTAGTCACCTTTAGATTCTTGCTCAACTCTGTCAAATTCATTTTTTAATTGCTTTGCGACTTGTGATTTTTCTTGCTGACTTAAATCACTTAAACCTTCTATATGTTTTAAGCCCTGGTCTAAAGCTTCTTTATTATTCTTTCCGGCTATAGTTACTACATTATTTAAAGTTCCAGACTTTGTTCTCCAAGCTGTAGAAAAATTATTTGATCTCTTTTTATCAGCATTAAATACTCTATTGCTTAGTGTTCTTTGCTTTTTTGAATTTTGTTGTGCGAGATAAGTTAGCCTAGAATTTATCATGTCTCCTTTTTCTTTAATATCTAAAGATTCGTTAGAGTTTATATCATCAATTTCTTGTCTTACTTTGTGCTCATTATTAAATACGTCAATTAAAGTTTGTCTATCTTGAGGTGTTAGAGTCTGTATTGTATTCTCAGTTTCCTTCATATTCCTCAATTGTTCACTTGCTAAATCTGAAATATTATCATTTATTAAGTTTATGTCTGCAGATAATTGCTTAACTAATTGTGGATTCTGACCTTTAGCTGCAACTAATCTTGAGTTTAATAAGTCTCTTTTTTTACTTAAATTTAATATTTCTAATCCAGTTGTTGCTGTCTTAACATTATCAGCTTCAGTTCTAAAAGCACCAGCAGCTTGACTAAGAACCATAGGAGATTGCATAGTGCCATTCATAAAAGCACCCATAGCAGCTGCTTCTTCAACTCCATCCCATATAGAAATATCTTTGTTATCTAAAAGATGTATGTCAGCCCAGTTTTGAGTTAAAGCAACTAGACCTTCTCCACCAGCTTCTTGACCTGTACCACTTAAAGTTTTAATACCCCAAGTCTTTAATTGCTCTTTATAACTAGCTGGATTCATCTTTGTTCCAAACAACTGTCTAGAATTAGATGGTATAAAATCTTCGGTTCCTTTTGCTCCTTTTTTTATAGAATTTTTCCAGGCTTTTTGTATATTATTTTTAGCAAACTTAAAATTACCTAAAGTTATTTTTTCGCTTAAATATTCTGCAGCTCCATATATACCAGCTGTTCCGAAGTAGTTTAAAGCTGAAATATTTTTTGGTTGAACTTTATAAGTGTCATCTCTATCTCCATAAAAATAATCATACTGAAAACCAGGCATAGACTCTTTTTGAGACTTATGTAAAGCAAGCTCTTCTTCGCTCCACTTTTCACCTTCCATCTCAATATTCATTTCATTCATTTTGTTACCTGTCTCTGCTAAAGCCATAATAGCTAACCCTGAACCACCAGTAATAGCTCCAATTCCTATATTAACAGCATTTTCAGTAACACCTTCAAAACCCCAAGATATGAATTCTAATGGATTAGAAATATCTTCATATCTTTGTTTTGCTCTATTTTCAGCTTTAATGTCATTACCATACTTATGAACTTTAGAAATACCTTCGCTTATAGAACGATCTGCATCATTAACTAATGATAAACCTTTTTCAATTTCGTCTCCAATGTCATAGCCGTCAACTAAATTATCTACGTAGGAAGCTATTTTACTTCTAGTAGCAGCGTCGTTTATGTCTACACCTGTCCATTTAAGTAGTTGAGGCATAGATAATTCGTGACCCAAAGTCATTAAGCCAGCGCCTAGATTAACTATTGAAGAACCTATATTATTACCATATACAGATAAAGTTGAATAAGTGTCTAAAGTTTTATCTCTTATCTCATCGAAGTTTTCAGAGTTAACGGTTAGCTGACCTAAGTTTCTCATATTTAATTGAGCTACTTCTATCTGTTTATTATATGCATCTTTAAGTAGGTTGTACTTATTAGCTTCAGCTTCACTTATATTTGAGCCGGATTTAATTTTAGTTTCTAACTCTAATAAATCAGATCGTAAAACCATTAAATTATCATTAGCGTTTTCAATATTAAAAACTGCAGCATCAATTCTATAATTCTCAGAGTCAGACTTACTTTTTATAATGTTATCTAGTTTTTCTCTATTTTCTTGATAACTTTTATCAGTACCTATAAATTGATGCAATTGCATTGACATATCCTGCTGCATCTTAAGTAGCTTAGGATCTGTTATTGTTAATTCATTAAGCGCATCTCCAAGAGATAATAAAGTTCCGAATAAATGTCCAGCTACAGCTGTTACTCCTTTTTCGTCTTCGTATTTTTCTAGTACAGCATCAATTTTTTCTTTATAATCCCATAGCTTAACTTCTTGCGCTGCTTCTTTTTTCTTATCATATAAAGCTTCTTCAATTATTTCTGATGGATAAATATCTTTTGGATTATAATCTTCTGTTCCTACTGGAGGTAATTTTATATATTTATCTTTAGAAAGTTGTTTTCCATTTTTGTCTTTAGGAATTTTATCTCCGTCAGCTATAACTGGATAACCCATAGAAATAGCTTTTTCTCTTAACCTATTTATGTCTTTGTATTTTGAGTTTTTTTGTTTAGTAAATATATCACTTTTAGAAGGTAAAGCATTAACGTTAGTCTCAGATTGAGACATGTTTTGTTCTATTTGCTGTTGTAATTTTTCAGCATCGCTTAATTCTTCTTCTTCTTCTTCTTCATAAACAGTTTCTAAATCCCATGCAACGTCCATAGCTTCGATTTCTTCTTGAGTAACCACACTTGCTATTCTTACTTTCTCTAACTCATTAGCAGTATCAACGATGTCAGGATTATCTTGTATTCTTTTTATAGCTTTTTCTTTTTCTTTTAAAATCTTGGCTTTAGCTAACTGCCTATCTTCTTCATCTACTTCTTTTTTGTATTTAGGATTATCCCACATAGCTATTGCTTCATCATAGCCTTTAGATATAGATTCTACATCAATCTTTTCAAATTCAGCATCTGGAGCTATTACCTCTTCTTCAACTTCTTCTGGTTCCTTCTTGTCTACACTACCAACACCTATTAAAGCTGCATATTCTTCAGGTGATCCATTATAACCACCTTCTTTAAACATGCTTAGGCTATCTGAAAAAGCGTCTTGGTTGGTACTTATTAGTTCTATAAATTCTTCTTGAGAACCATCGTAACCGCCAGATTTAAATATTTCGTATGCGTCAACTTGAGCTTGTTCGTCCATTTAACTATTTTTATTATATTTTCCAGTGCCAGTACTTTGCTTTACTTTTTGATCTGTAGTTATTGTTTTCTTATCAGGATCTGTTGTTGGGAATTGAGTATTAATTAAGTATTGAGCATAAATTTCTTTTAACTTATTTTCCTTATCAGGATTTTTGTATTGATCCCAACTTACTGTTGGAACTGGTGAGCTTATTATTGGCTGGTTTTTATTGTCTTTTTTTCCGGTATCGTAAGCAAGATCTTCGTTTTCTAAATAACCTTGTTTTTGCAGCTCTGCCCACATCTGATTTGGTGGTGGTAATTTTATAGGTTGACCTTTAGAATTTTTAAGACCAAAATCAAAACCTTTAGTATTTGTTAAAGCTCCAGTAAGAGCTGTTTTCATAGCATCTAAATCTTGAGTTTTATATCCTTTTTTTACAGGAACTTTTTCAGGATTTGTTTTTGCGTCAATAGCTTTAGTTGAGTCAAAATTTGGATTATCCATCTCTCCATCTATATTAGAAAACTCAACTATGTTTTGCCCTTTAAAACCATCAATTAAACCTGAACCTGCAGCAGTCATCGCAGATGTAGCATTAGGAGAAATAGCTTTATAACTAGTACCATTTTTTCTTAAATTTTCTGCATATGCTCCTAGGTTTATAGGGTTTATATTGGCAGGTGTTGCGCCAGCTGTCATGTTAGCAATGTGTTGAGCTGTTGGGTTTATAGAGTATCCACCATCTTTGTCATATGTTATTTCAACGTCTGACTCACCGTTAAAAATACCATTTTTAAATTGTTCATCATCAACAATAGCAATTCTTTTACCATTTTCATCAGTCTCCCAAATAAGAGTTTCATCATCTATAGCTTTATCTCTAGATTCTATTTCAGCGTCTAATGTACCTACAAACATAGTTAAATCATCTAAGTCTTTATTTATCTTAGCTTTGTCTATATTATACTCAGCAATCATTTCAGCGTTTCCATCAGGACCATAGGCAGCAATGTGTGATTGAGCTAGTTCTCTACCTCTTTCTGTTATTTGCTCTAGTATTTGCTTATCTATAGATTTACCACCAGTTTTCTTAAGGTTTGCTATACGCTCAGCTTGGTCATTACTGTCAAAAGCTTGACGCTTCATCTTCTGTAATTCTTCTCTATCCTTACTTACTCTAGTTGCGTTTTCACTTAGTGACTTTTGAAATTGATTCATAGCTAAGCTACCGGCTAAACGTCTTTCACGCATACCTTTAGCTTTATCTATTCTTGCTGGTCCTTTTAATTCTGCCATAATTATTTATTTTTAAGTGGTTGCTGTTGGGTCACCAAATAAACCTGACAATATATCTGGGTTTTTAGTTAGTACATCTGTTACACCTGTTATAGTTCCAGCTAAACCTGCTTGTCCAGCTGCTTTACTTTCATCTATTAATGCTTGCTGGTTTAGTCTAGCATTATCTAACTCTGTTTGTTGTCTATTTATATTGCCAATTTCTCTATCTTCTCTAGCTGTTTGTAACTTAGCTTCACCTTCAGCAAACTTAGTTCTATTAGCTTGCTCTTGAGTTGATATATCAGCTGATACACCTTGCTTAGCTTCTGCTGCCGCTCTAGCTAAAGCAGTTGCTCCACTAGCTCCAAAGCCACCAGCTCTCATAGTGTCTAAAGTGTTAGCTAAACTTGCATCTTTTTGTTGGGCTTCGAATTCAGCTGCTTGTGTATTCACACTTAGGTTAGCGTACGGGTTAGTTAACTTTTGCCTATTGTTTAACATCGATTGTAAGTCAGTATCTAATGCTAAAATATCTCCCTCTAATTTATCTGCTTCTTCTCTAGCATTTTTACTTTGGAAATATCCAGCAACAGCTGGAGCTGCTTGAGCTGCTACAGTCATTATAGAACCTATACTTTGACCAGTTGATTGATCTGCAGCACCAGTTAAATCAATAGGATCTTCTCGTCTAGGAAAACCTTTATGTCTTTTATTGTAATTTTTTAAATGACCCATATTTTAATTTTAATAAGATGATAGAACATACTCTGTACCTACCATAAATAATTCTTTCATTTCTCCTGGAGCTGTTGTTTCGTCTGTTTCTAATTTAACTGTAGTATAATAACCTTTAACACCACTAGTGCTTGAACCAAAAACAACTTCACCTATTTGAGCTGCTGAGTTATTAACTATATTAGCAACGTATCTGTTTTCTTTTCTACAGAAACCAGCTCTTTTAGTAATCCCATCTTCTACATATTGTCCTTCGTAGTAGCTTTTAACAGTATTTATAGTGTCTTGTTGATTTTCCCAAGCACCACTACCGTTTAAGGAAAAACCTGTTTCATCGCTACTCATTTTTGTAACTTCCCAACCACTACTACCTTCGTAGTTTACTGTTTTAAAGGTTTTAACAACACTAGGTCTTTCATTAAAAACAAATTCTATACTTGACTTAACAGGATTGTTGTAATAAAAAGTATTACGTGGAACAATTTCTGAGTTATGTTTCCATAAATTAACACCAGATGTAGAGTAAAAGTTATTAAATAAACTATCAGCAAACTTAGGTTCATAATCGTAAAAAGAAACCCATCCACTAGAACTTTCGTCAAATACTAATGTATCATAAGTGTTGTCTGTTTTCTGAATACTAATTAAATATTGATCATTGTAAACATCATATCTACCAAGTACTTTGTCTTCTTTAAAAACTCTAAAAGTTATACTACTACCTTCACTGAATTCAAATGGAATTACATCAGATATTTCAACTACTACATTTGGCGCAAGAACATCTTCATTAAGTGCTTTAACAAAACATCCAGTTTCAAGACCATTTATTAAAATAGCTGAACCTATCGGTACACCGGCATATCCATCTCCTTTGTCTATTTTATATAAATAAGGTTCTGGAGGGACATTTGCAAATGTAAAATCATAAGGCCATGTAGGGGCAATTCTGTCCACTGTATCAATAATATCTACAGCTTTTAAACCACTATCTACCTCGGCTAGAGAATCTCTAAAAAAATCCGACATACCATATTTAGCAATTTCTGTTAAACCATTTTCTGCTAATCTTAAAACTGTGTTTCTGTTTTTATCAGAGAAGTACATTCTATTACCAAAGTGATCAAATGATTCTGGATTGTCACTAATACCATATTCACCTACATATGGATTTATTTCCCCTATTACTAGTCTTGTAGTTGAAACTTCAGTTCCTTGACCATCCGCCGCATATATAGCGTCCTTATCTAATAAAGCTCTACTAATTTTATTTTGCTGAAAAATATGAAGCTTAGTATCTGATGCATATAACCTTTGTATAGATCCATATTCAGGTGGAGCTGTGAATGTTATATTAGTAGCTTCAGAGAAGACATTAGTCTCATTTACATTTGTAGCAGAATTAAATAATCCAGAATATATTACTTTATTTTCTCTTATTGTACTTACAAAGTCCTTGTTTACTAAATAAGCTTTAACACCATAATCTGTCGATGTGTTATTATATCCTCCTTTTATTCTAGACTCCTCAATAAACCAATTATATGAAGTATTAGTAGTTACATCTCCAATAACATGATCTCCACTTGTTATAGACCAATAATTTTGATATCTAGTTTTATTATTTGCTGTATCATACTTTTCAAAAGGCAAACCAGGAAAATTTGGTAAATATTCATAAATACCACCATTACTTAATAATTCAGTTCCTACAGTCTTTTTTAACCAAAATGTATTAAAATATTTAACTTCTATCGTTGCACTCATTATCTAACTAATTTTACGTAAACTACTTTATTATAATCTCCAAGCAAACCAGTACCAGTACTAAATGTTTCTCTTATAGATATAGTAACTCTATATACACATATCTCATTTCCACTTAAATTACCCATAGAATCAAAATCACCTGCATTGTATTCATCAAATTGACAAAATGGTGGGTTGTATCTACTAGCTAAAAAACACCATCTACCTTGAACATCTGCAAGTGCAGCAGCTGCGTTGATGTCGGGTATGGGACTATCTCTATATTGATTGCTTGTTGCACTACCTACCTTAGGCCTGATTAAATCTGCTGTGTTAGTAGAGTTTAATCTTTGTACTAAAAAAGGCCATTCTCTATAACCCCAAGCCGAATTATTGGATATTGTAGGATCATTAACTGAAGCTTGTGGCCCAGTTAAACCTCTTTGATTATCGTTTACAATTAAGAAATCTTTCCAACCTCCATTACCCATAGGACTTGCACCTTGATCTCCATACGTAGGGTTAGATGTTGTTCCAGCAGTCCAATTAGTATAAGAGTTGTCATCAAATTTAGCTAATTCAACTTTAGAAATATAAGGCTCAACATTGTCATTGTTATCCATATTAAACATACCATCAAACATATCATCTACAAATCCATTAGAACTTTGCGCAGGCACGTTTTCTCCTTTGTCTGAAAAACTATAATAGTTATTTGTTGCTCCATTGCCTAACCCCACCATGTAAGCATTAAACCTTAAAGCTGAATTATCTCTACCGTTTCTGTTAGTAACCCAGTCACTTCCGTTTTTTCTAAAAAACATTGTGCCTAGTTCTCTTTCATCTGCTCCAGGACCGAATATATATTTATTACCAGCTGCTGCGTTTTTCTTACCTCTTATACTCATTGTCCAACAACATTCTCTCCTGTCACTCCAGCTTCTAGCATTTGTATCACTTGCTGTAGAGCCAGTTGGTCCATTAGCACCCACAGGTACAAAATCACTGGTAAAAGGAATAAATGGTGAATTGTTTATTAATTTTTGATCTATTATTACTTGATTAAATATTCTTTTAGAATTATAATCATCAAAAACATCAGCTGGATCTGTAGGATTTGGAGATACTGTTGTATTATTCCAACTAGGCGTAGTTAAATATCTCCACTCAGGTTCATTGTTAGTTATAGAATTATTTGAAAATACTAAACTTCTTGTAGCTGGTGTTTCTCCAGGTATACCTATTTGTATTTCAAAAGAAATATTACCACTTAAACTATTCCAAGGGTCACTTGGATCATAGTGCTTGTCTCTAGCAATACCTTCACTCAATGAGAAAGCAGGATTAAACCTAATGTTCCAAGCATTTTCACTTGCACCTCCAGTACCGGCTGTAGCTGTTTGGTATATTTCAAAAAGCTCAGGAGAAAGATCAAAAGTGTTATTACCATTAACACTAGTAACAGTTGTAGGAACTCTAACACCATTAACTAAAACACCCATAGTAGCATTTACGTTAGTTGATAAGTTACCACCGTTAGTTATTATTTTTAAATCATTTTGTAATAAATATTTACCATTGTTAGCGCTAGATGGCAATACACCTACACCATCATATGGGTACTTTTCTTCCATTAAAAACAAAAATGGACTCGTTCTAAGAGGGCTTGTTGCAGTATCTCCTTCTGATATAGCTGTATTTAATTCTGAAATTAAGCCAGACGTAGTTGTTTCCCAATAAATATCAATATTAGATAAAACTGGATTTGTCTCAGCAACCATTAAGAATTTAGATATTTGAGCGAGCACTTGATTTGATTTAGCAAAACCTATTCTAGATGATTCATCTTTAGATATGTCTAGAGTTGCTATAAATGGATTAGTATTAGATTTAAAAAATGGCTCAGTTGGATTTGATGTGCCTCCTGGATATGCGGAAGAAGTATTAAAACTGTTATTAACCCAAGGTCCAAAATCATTATATTGTTGTATACTAACTACAGGGTAAAAACCTTTATTTGAAGCACCATTATTCCAAATGTTTGCTGAATTATAAACACTTTGAGCTACTCTATATTTCAACAATACATTACTACCAAAAATTTTATCAGTTGGTGATATGTTTGTGGTGTCTTTAGGTATTTTATTTATATTGTCACCAAATAATGAAATATTAGTAGTATTATAAATATTATCATAATCAAGAGCTGTTACTTGATTTGTGTAAATTACGTTGCCAGATAAAGCTCCAGGCAAATACACATTATAGTATTCTTGCTCTTGTTGTTTAACAACTATTTTATAACTATACCAACCTAATGGATTATTATTTATGTTATATAAACCTGGGAAAAATTTTAAGCTAGGTATTGTTGTAGGTATTTCATCATAAAAAATAACTTTTAAAGAATTACCAAAAAAGTTACTATATGCCGCTGATGTGCCAAAGCCATCGTAAGGAGCAAAAACTGTTGATCTATCCTTATTAATACTATTCGCAAAACTTTCATTATCTGCTAATATAACATTAGATTGTCTACCATATCTGTCAGAGAGTATTATACCAACTTGATAAGTTCTACCTTGTTTTAATGTAGAATTAAAATTTTCTTTAATTGTTGTTTTTGCAGATTGTGTTATAGGTGGGTTTAAAGAATTATCTAAAGCTTGAACTTTATCTGAAACACTTGTTCCTGGATTGTTTATATTCTTAGGTGAAACAAAGCATTCGTAGTTTAGAGACTTAGGAGCAGCATGAGAATTTTGATAATTACCGTACATTACTCTATTTCCAGCCACCTCTTGAGCTTTATTTTTTACCGGAGTAGCGTTGCTAACTCTAGTTATGTCTGATTCTGGTAACACTTGAAACGGTTTTTGACCGTTGTATTCGTATAATATTTGACTATCATAAGGCCAATCATTATAATTGTTATTAACTAGCAATCCACCAGCTGATTGTTCTTGTAATTGATTAGCATTTAATTCTATTTCACCTATAGAATAAACATTGTTATCACTAGATGATTTGGCTAATATTTGTATTTCTTTTACCCTATATCTATTCATAAAGTTTAACCCACTAGCGGTGTGTCTTTGACCACCTGTAGTCCCATAGGCATTACTAGGTAATTGTATATTAAAATCACATGCTGTTACTATGTTTTCAAACCAGTCTACAGTAGTATTAATAGCAGCATTTGTTTCATCACCTATAGTAAAACTTCCATATTTCTTAGGAATAAATAAAGGCTGTGTAAATGGAGCCATTAAAGAATACTCATTGTCGTCATATTTAAATCTATAACTAAATCTAATAAATTTATCTTTTAAATAATCTTTTTCAGTTATAGTACTATCATACTCGGGATTTGCTAATTGAAAAGTTATAATATGACCTGGTAACCATGAGCCTGGTATTTTTAAATCATTAGACGTGGTTGTTTCTAATGGATTTTCTGATTGTATATAAACATCATTAGGATTAGAGCTAAATATCTTTCTTAAGTAATATGTACCTCCATTTGGCAACGACCAATTCCTTATTTTTACAGCCGGAAAAGAATTTGTTGAGTTCTTACTTCCAGTGAGACTTTCTATTGTGGGTGTACCTGGCCAGCCAACATTACCAATTGCTGGAGTAGTGCTATCAAACTCCATATAATCTCTATTCTGTGTAGTAACTGCATTTAATGGGGCAGACAAAAAAGGAGGCAACCATTGATCTTTTTGGGCCTTCCATGTTTTTTCCCAATTGGCATTATCAGTACTTGTGTTTGGTGATCCTGTGTTTTTGATAAATAATATTGGATCAACAGGTGTATATTTAGCCACTGATATTTGATCTTCACAAAAGTAATAATCATTAGTATGGCTAGGTGGAAAAGCAGCTTTACTTACTGGAGTATTGCCTAAAGTTATGTTTATTTTTCTTGGTTGGTTTCTGTTATCACTAAAAAACATTAGGTCTTCTATAATATTAAAACCTAAAATAGGATGTGTTTTAGAAAAATTTAAAAAAGGTCCTTTAACTAGTATGGACGGAATAAAGTTATTTCCACTCAATAACACTCTAACAACATAACTAAACCCTTTATAACCATTACTTAATTGATCAGAAGAATTATCTCTCCAAGATGTTATGAACAAATATAAAGAACTACTTTCCTCATGTGTAAAAAATCCAATAACCTCTAACTCATTATTGGTTCCAGTAACAGTTTGAAGATTATTTAAGAACTCTCCTATTACTATTTCGTTTCCTAATAGATTTTCCAAAGCACCAACATCAGCTCCTTCAGATTTACTAATATTAATATTTCTACCTTCTCTGTATTCACCAGGTGGAATTAATCTAGCATCTTTATCCTTATTCATTTTAGATGCAAGGAAATTTTTCTTAGCTTGAGCCATAATTAATGTTTAATCCATTTAGACTTGTTTCTCATTACCCTAACTATCTCATCTAGCTTTATATTAGACAATCTAATTTTAGCATTTCTTAATTGAGCTCTTCTATCTTTTTTAAATCTCGCTACAATATACTCTGGTATGTTTTGTCGTACAGATAGTATAGAATATGCTATATGCATGTACATGGCTTCCTCTGCCATTTTAGGAATCTTAGAATCAAGATCACTGGCTAGACCATCTGATATATATTCTAAAACTACACAACGACCATTCATATCACTAGAAAAGGATATTTTACCTTCTCTCTCATTCATAGTAAAGTAACCATTTATTTGAGTAGTTTCAGGTAGTAAACCATATCTCATACCTTGAACTTGTTTAGAATACATATAGTCTTCACCATAGTAATTAAAAGCTCCGTTTAGATAATCGTTATATCCTCCGCTTAATTGCCACTGCTGTAGCTTCTTCCATCTTTCAGATGTTTTTGAAGTTCCTTGCGTATTTTGACCAAACTCATCTTGTACAAAATCACCATTTTCTGTTTGTAATGGGACTTTATAAGGGTCTATAGTTAAGTTATCACTAGGATATATAATATGTTTTATTCCATAACCGTCTATCCAAGACATTCTAACGTAGTTCACGTAGTCTTGAGGTATAATAATAGATAAGCTAGGCGGAATAGTTAATTCTTGAGATTTAATACTTTTTAAAGTATCATAACTAAATTCTTGTAAACCTCTTTTTGCATAAAACAACACATCATTTCTTTTAACACTTGATAATAGTTTTCCATGACCTACGTATCCTACCATAAAGTTGTCTACAATATCTTTTAATGTTAAATAAGAATATCCACCATAATTATTCCATACAGCTGTTTGAACTAATCTTATTCTAAATAAAGTATCTGTAGAAGCTGTAAAACCACCTGTATAAGAAATAGTATCATGGCGAGTTATTGTAGTTGTTAAAGTTATAGGGCTAGCCACGGGCAACCAAGTTACTCCTACATCTGTACTATACTCAAATTTAAAATTAGCGTTATTAACTCCAGCGACAGCTGTTTTTAATTCAGTGTTAAATGTAGTAGGAAAACTAGTTTGAGTATCACCATTGGCTACTAAAAATACTTTTTCACCAGCATAATATTCTTCGTTTGTTTCTGTAATTAGTCCCATTTACTATGATTTTTCGTTGTTATCTTCTGCCATGGCCATTTGAGAAGCTGATTGAATTATTTGAGGATCTCTTATAACTATGCCACAATATTTTAATATGTTTAACACTAGTTCTGTTTGATCTACACTATCTATTTCAAATTGTATAGACCCAAATGTTGTTCCACTATATAATGTTGCATTGTTAAATGTTATTATAGCGTCTACAGGATTAGTTACTGTAGCTCCTGCTTGAAAAGTAGCTGCATCTAAAGTAATAGTATCAGTGTTTGAATATCCAGTTCCAGCAGAAGTTGTAGTTAAGTCTGTTATTACTCCTAAAGAATTAATAGTAAGTGTAAATTCCATACCTGTACCATTACCAACATATGTTACACCTGTTGATGTTCCATCTGTTTTAAGAGCAAAAGTTAAATTAGTTGGTGGAGCACTACCTGAATCTGATTGAACAAAATTGGTAGTTAAACTATTAAAAAAGTAGCTATTGTTTATAGGTAAACCTGTAGCTATATATGGATTAGAATCGTATAAAAATTGATTTAATGTACCTATTGTATATCCCCATCTATTATTATCTGGTTTTTTGATATAATATGCATAAACTCTACCTTGAATAGTGCTAGGTGATATTTCGAATTTATCGCTTTGCTCTCTATATACTGGCCACACTTCTGTAGCTGCAGTAAGTTTAGATCTTTGAGATAAGTTCCATTCATGTTGAGTTAGTCTTTGTATCTCTGTTAAAGGCAAACCCGATGGTTCGTACTGTAAACTACCTAATCTATGTATTTTTGGATATTGTGTAGTGTCTAAAGAGAATTTATCACTAGCATATGTCAGTGGATTTGACGTTTGGAATATTTGTATTTTCTCCTCAATAGACTTCACTCTATTAGCATAGTCGTCATCCATTTGAGCAGCTTGTAATGGCACTCGTAGTTGTTGATTCAAGTCTTCAAAATATTTCTCAAATATTTCTAATTGTACTTGAGTTCCTATCTTGTTGAATTCATCTGGTGTTATATAACCTCTTTGTTCTTTATTGATTATTAATAAAACCGTTTTATAAACTTCATTTACGTTTATTGCCATTATAGTATTTTTAAAAAAAAAGGGTGGCGAAATACCACCCTATTTTATAGTCACTTGTTATTTGAACTTTTTCTCTATAGATTTATAGACTTCCAGTCCTTCATCGGTTTGAAACCAAGCTGCCATAGCTGAAAATGGATTTTCATCAAATGGTACAGTCATCAATTTTTTACCGTTAGTACCCCAAGTAAATGTTCTTTGATCTTGAGATAACTTTATTATATTGTTTTCTTTTGCTCTTATAGCAAAATTTCTTAATACAACATTTTCATCTTCTACTAACGCTAAGAAGGTTTGAGGCTTTCTTCTAGCAAATATTAGTAAATCTCTTTTTATCTCCTTAGATGTCATAGAAGTAACACTAGAGCCTTGTTCAACTCTTAGTATAGCCTCAGCGTGATCTAGTTCTATTTTATTAGCAATATTCATTGCATGAAGTTCTATTTCTAAATAGTCTAATTGATCAACTGCTTCTTCAACTTTATCATACTCGTGATATAGTTTGTTTTTTGCTGGGTGATATATAGATAAAAGTTTTTGTAATTGAACTTTTTCTTTAGGAACAAACAATGTTCCATCATTAAAAATTATATGAGCCAATGTTACTGGTCCATTTTGTTCATCTACAAATACAGATTTTTGATTAGTAGCATATCTTAACTCTCTATTGTAACCTGCTTCTTCATCAAACCAAAACATTGGATGTCTTGAAGTGTGTCTAGAAGGTATTTTAAAAGTTAAAGGTTCTTTAGAACCTGCTAAATAGTAATTTCTATCTTTATACTCCCAAGTATCTTTTTTAACTTCAGCTTTAGCTGGAGCTTTTTTTTCTTTCGTTTCCATAATATAATATAATATAATAATTAAAAAAGACCCCGCCTAAGCGGGATCTTATTATTTAGATTTTTATAGTGCACCCATACTGATCGTAAGACCTGTAATTGAGTTTCCTTTTAAATCAACTGGTATTGCTGGACCATTACCACCACCTGCAACACTTGCAGCAGCGACTATAGCATTAACAATATCATCTCGTGTTAGTGTTTCACCAACCTCGTTGATAGTAAATGTATACGTTAAACAAGCACTAGCGATAGCGTCACTTGAGTTTATTGTTTGCGATACATTGTCATATTTAACCACTAAGTTAGTAGCTCCTGAAGACTTTGCAGTCATAATCCCATCAGATGGAATTAAAGCTGAATCACCTTCGTTTGCTTCTACTCTTGATAAACTAATATAAGCCATAATTTTATCTTTTAAATGTTAATAATTATATAGTAGACTTAAACAATACGAAGTTATTCGCAGCTTGAGTTACTAAACATCTTTCAGATAAGAAGTGTACTTCCATGGCATCTAAAGATGATGTATAAGCACCGCCTACAGAACCTGTAATCCAGTTTTTATATCTTCTATCATCTGACTCAGAAGCTCTATATCTTACATGTAAGAAAGGTCTTCTAATATTAGATCCTAACATTTGGTCATAAACAGTTGTTGTACCAGCTGGAACCATAACACCATCGATGTCTTTAGTTAACCCTCTAGTAGTAGCATCGTTTAGATATTTCCAGTCAGTTTTGTAGAAGTCATAAGAACCTCTTCTGAAACCAGAAAAACCAAAGTTCATTGCCATATCAGCTTCATTGTCAAAAAGACCGTAAGAAGCAGACTGAGTAGAAGCATAACCTCCACCAGCTTGAGCAGCAATCATATCATCAAAATCAAGAGCAGTAGCTCTGTTTAAGAATAACATGTTTTCTTCGATTGCACCTTGCTTATCTAATTGCTTAAGGATCTCGTCAAAATCTCCTAATGCACCAGCTCCAGGAGCAGCAGCACCAGCAAAATTAGACCAGATATTTCCTCTTGTTTCAATAGCATCAAACATACCTTGAGTACCTACTGGAGCAACTCCTGCAGTACCAGCATCATTTAATGTATATTGTGTGTCTGCAAAAGACGTAGCATAGTTAGCATCAGCTACACCAGAACCAGTAGCAGCTGCTTCACCTTCAACCATTGACATTTCAAGATAATCTTCAAAACGTAATCTAGTTTCAGACTCAGCCTTTAAATACCAAAGGTATCCATTAGTTCCGTCTTCAGTTGAAACTTCAACCCAACCAATTTGAGCAGCATCAGAACCTGATACTTCAAATTTATCTTTTATAATAATAGGATTGTTTTTGAATGTGCTTAATTGCGGCTCAACAGATCCAACCATTTGGCTAGTACCTTTTGCAAATTCAGAACCATAAACAAACATCTTAAGTCCAGTAGTACCTAAACCAGCTGCGCCTAAACTAGCAGCAACATAAGGTACAGCAGTAACTGTATTACCTGAAACAGCTACAACTAAAGCTTTGATAGTAGTAAAACCATCAGCAATAACCATAGTTTGGTTCAATCTTACAGCATTGTTTTCACCTGCTTTAATAGTTAAAACATCATTAGCTCTAGTTACTTCATCATAAGCAATGTGTAATCTATTTTGTTCAGACCAAATTACTTGATCAGATGTCATTGGCATTTCAGCGCCAACCATTCTCAAGAAAGCAGATAAAGTTCTGTTTCCGTATCTTTCTACCTCTTGCTCATAAAGCTCTGGTAGATATTGTTGTGTCCACATGTCAAAGTTAGCATCCTGGAAATTAATATAATTCGTAGGTTGTGTAACTTTCTTTGGCATCGGGACGATTGAAGCTGGAAAAGCTCCGCCTGATAAACTCATAATTTTTAAGTTTTAGTTTTTATTTATTTTTATATTTAACTTTTAACTTAGAACTATCTACTCCAGAAACTGCTTTTACTTTCCATCCGTTTATAAATACGTCCCCAGGAGTTTCGCTCCTAGCATCTTTACTTATATTTTTAGATTTTGCTGTTACATCTTTAATAGCGTCGGCTTTGCCTTGCTCGTAAAAATGACTAGCAATTGTATCTGCGTTTCTTGCAGCATATATAGCTTTGTGATATGCACCTTGATCTTTTACACTACCGTCTTCATTTAAGAACTTCTTAAAAAACGTTGTTAAGTCAGATTGCGACTCAGCAACTTCACCAGAATCTTTAACGCCATATCTAAATTTCTTTTCACCAAGATTGAAATCAAAACCTTTGAAATCTTTGTTGAAATAATCATTAGTTCTAGCCTTAAAAGTCTCATGCTTTTGCTTTGCTACCTCTTGTTCTTTGTTATATCTATTGAAAAACTCAGTTGCTTTTTGTTGTTCTTGAGTAATGCCCGGTCTCAACTTGATCTCGTCGTAATACTTCTTTTTCGTTTCCTCCAAAAAGTTCTTAGCTTCTGCAATTTCTTCTTTATAAGCGAGTTTCTTTTTCTTTACTTCTCGCTCTTCCGCTTCTTCAGGATCAAAAGAAAATTTATCTTCTAAAATAAAATCTACTTCTTCTCTATTTAAATGCGGTTTAGTCTGTTTATAATACTCTCTTAATAAAACGTCTTCGTCAACGTTTGAATAATCAGCATTTAATCTAACAAAATCTTCTACTGTTCCTCCAGTTTCCTTCATAAAGTCAACTAGCTTTTCTACATTCTCAGGTAGTTCTAGTTTAGGATCTTGCTTAATTTCTTCTTTAATAGTTTCTACTACTTCTTCTACTGGTTTTTCAGTCTTCTCATCTGTAATCTCTTGGATATTAGATTCTGGTTTTTCTTCTTTAGAGGACTCGACCCGTACATCTTCGACCACTTCTTTGCTATCTCCGGGTGATTCGCCCACAGGTATTTCCTTTGTTTCTCCGATTGAAATGGCATCTTCCTCTTTTTTTGTTTCTTCTTTTTTAGATAAATCTACTTTAATAGTTTCATCTTTTTTGTTTAGCTTTTTAGGACGTCCAGGCTTTTTTTTAGCTTTGAAGTCTCCTTGCTCTAAAACGCCATCGGCGCCTTCTTTTACTTCTTCTGACATAATATAATATAATAGTTAATAATTAAATAGGGCTAAATGGATTAACATCTATAGCCTCACTTGGGTTTTCTTCTATTTCTTGGGTTTTTTCTTCCATAGGGTTTCTTTCAAAACTTGTTGGAAGCAAATCGTTTTGTTGTTGGTCAATTAATTGGCTTCTTTGAGTACCTTCAATACGTATTCTTTCGTCTTTTCTATTCTCTGTATTATTTACTCTAGCTTCAATAACAGCTTCTTTTGCTTTTTCTAATTGTAAATCAAAACCAAATTGTTTCTCCATAAGCATCATTTTTACCTGTGCTTCTTGTTGATATTTTTCAATATCCATTTGTGTTTTAGCTTGTTCAAATTGTACCTTTTGCTGAGTAAGAATTTGTTGTTTCTGAGTTTCTGCTAATGATATTTTTTCTGCTGTTTCAGCTTGAGCCTGTGCCTGTGCTTGTATCTGTTGCATTTTAAAAGCTTCTTCTCTTTGCTGTTTCTTTTGTCTTCTTTGTTTAAGCAGTTGGTTAGCTAATGTTAAATTCTTAACCTCTCTAATATCAATAGCGTCTTCTAAGTCTATACCGCCAGATTTTAAAGCTATTTGTATGTTTTCTTCTAGCTTTGCTTTTTCTTCATCGTCTGGTTCTAAACTTAAGAATATACCAAAGTCATGTATATTAGTGTCTACCAACTCTTCTAGTGTTGATACATTAAACTTAGATATACTTTGTTGTAATGCAGATCTAGTAAGTGGGAACATAAGTGCATCATTAATTCTTAATGATATATTCTCACAATTACGTAATGTTAAATACAAACTAGACTGTAGTATGTGTCTTGTAGCAGTATTTGAATTAGCAGCAGCTATTTTTTGTAAACCTACTAATGAGTTCTTATCTGGATTACTAGCATCTCTAGCTTCGTTTAAACCGGTTACATCTCTTATCATTTGTAGATAATAATTGTACGCTTGTATTAAAGAAGCTATTTTTTGATTACCACTTCCAGTTTGTAATTCTTGTATTGGAACTTTACCTAAGTTTTGATCACCATCCTGAGTCATAGACCTACCTACAATACTACCAGTTTGGAAATACATGTTAAGTGCTTCTTGTGGATTATAATTAGTTCCATTACCTAAGTCAACTTCAGCTAAACCATCTACATCTAAGTAAACGCCATCAGGCACCATACGTGATAGCACTTGCTGTAGTTTAAGATGTGTGATTTGAATCATATCAGCAAAACCAGTTACACGCTTAACCAATGAATCTATGCGTCCCTTATACATTCTAGGCGCACATATATTATAATTCATATTAACCTTAGTTGTGTCAGCGTTAGGTCTAGTCATGTTTTCAGACATTTCCCATTTAAGAACCTCAGGATAACCTAATATTTTAACACCAGTATATAATACTTCTATTGATCTAAAAGCTTTTTTATAATTAACTTCTTCTGGTGGATTAAATGTGTCTGTTTTTTCTAATGCTTTTTCTAAACCGCTTGGTGTTTCTTTTATTTTAAATACTTGATTAGTAAAAGTTTTATATTCAAAATACATAACTTGAACCTTATCATCATAAAACCTACCGTTCCAGTCATTCCTGTAATTAGAATTACCAGGATATTGTTCTATTTTTTCTAGTTCTGAAGGAGTTAAATGTGGAAATTGTTTTTTAAGTTCTGCTAAACTAACTCCTTTAACCTCTCCGACATACCATATATCTTCAAAGTTAGGATCTTCTGTATATGAATAAACCAAATTAGCAGGATCAACATAGTCAACTTTAACACCTTCTTGTAGGTTAAAACAAGTTTTTGAACAAGCTATACCTAAAACTGTTAAATCATAATTTAATCTTCTTCTTGTTAGATCATACTTATTATAATCAAGCGTATAGTTTATAGCTTCTTCCTGTGCTACTTCTATATTTTGTTTATAGTTAAGTTGCATATAAACAGAAACCTCATCAGGGTTTTGAGGTCTATTAGGATCTTCGCCGCCAGCTGAAATATCTACACCTAAGTTTGCTTTTGCTTTTTGAATATATTCTTTAGCATATATATCCATCATTAATCCTTCTACGTATCTAGATCTTTTACTAGATGAAGTTGGATCTTGTGCATAAGCTTTAATGTCATAATTTCTTTGTGACATACCATTAACAACTATATCTACAAATTTAGATATAATTGGCACCGGTGTCCAGTCTAAGTTTAAGTAAGATAAATCACCGTTAATAGATAGCTCATCTTTATATTTTTGTATAGATTGCTCTCCTCTAGCATATAACCTCAACTGATGGAAATTATTGTAATTAGAAGCAAATCTTTGGCCAGCAACACCAGCTCTGGCGCCACCAAACCATTCACCTTCAATTGCCTGCCCAACCTTGAGGCCATAATCATAAGATGCTTTTACTGCATCAGGTACTACCTGATCCGGAAATGAACTTCCATAACTAGTTTCTATCATTTACTTGTTTATTTTTGAAACAAATCCGTCGTTATCATACTTTGAAAAGTTTAATCTAACTGGTTGTTTACTTCTTATTAAATTTGGTCTATATTTATTCTTGTTACAAGCCATAATAGCTAAACCAGAACTTATAGATGCATCGTGCTTTGTTCTATTATTAATATTAAAAGCAGCCCAATCTTCTAATGTTTTTTGATGATACATATCACCCCAAGAGTCGTTTGCAAAACCAACGTAGTTTTCAACATAATACTCTATAGCAGCAGCGTGCGCTTGCTTAATGTCTTCACTTGAATTAGGTATTCCACCTATTTCTTTTTCTGTTATAGATAATCGGTTCCATAGTTTATCAGGACGATTCATACTATATCCTCTATAACCTCTTCTTCTTAAATAGTATAATAACCTAGGTTTATTATTCTCTGCAAGTATAGGCATACCATAAAAAACCAAAGCCATAAGTACGTCTTCAAAAAACATTTCAGCTGTTTGTGGTCTGGCTATATATTCTAAGAAAAAATGATGAGGTGGAGCATCTTCCATAGAAAATTTAGTTAATCCATGAAGAGATCCATTAGAACCTTTACCATCAACAGTTCCTGATATATCGTAACTGTCACAACCAAAACCACCCAAATGCTCATTGCCAGGGTATTTAATACCATTTTTTATTATGATATTGTTTTGTAAGTTTTTATTAGGAACCCAACTTACCATAAACCTTCCGTTTTGATCTGGTATAAAAACAACCCTAGTATCTCTTATTCCACCTTCCCATACAAATTTACCCTGAGTAACATTAGCTTTGTTGTTTGTTTCTTGGTTATAATCTATTTGTTCGTATATTTTAATTAGATTAAATAAGCTTTGTTTTGTTTCATCTCTAAATGCATGTTGTTCAGTTCTTGGGAATTGTCTGTAGTATTCATTTAAACTGTCTTGATCTGATTTTAAGCCATCTACTTCATTGTCCCAATGTTCTATTACTCCGATTGCAATTGGTAAACCATCAACTCCGATTGTTTTATTTTTTGGCGTAGTGAATACAGGTAATCCAAAAGTATCCATGAATCCTTCGTAGTTCCACTCCATAGGGATGAAAAGAGAATACAATCCGCTAGATGTTTGTCCGTTTCTATTTCTTGTTGTAACATCTGAATTGTAGTAGAGTTTTTTGAAATTGTTTCCACCTTTATCTAATGAATTTGAAGTTGAGCCCATCATACATTTACCTACGACTCTTCGCCCTAGTCTTAATGTAGTTTTTGTAACTCTCCAGTTATTTAATATGTTATCAGGCCTCTCCCATTTACCACTTTCATCGTGCGCTAGTATCTTTAGCTTTTCACCATCATAAGAGTTATCTCCTGTGTTTTTCCAATCAATAGTTGTATCTAAGCCCTGTAGTTCTTTTAGTTTAACGTTGTCATCTAGTTTACGTCTAGTAAGCTTTGAAGCTGGGACTCTATACGCCAGTTCGGTTTTAGGACGATCCATACCATCCTGGATCGGCTTGAAAAAAAACGGATAGTTAACGGATATTGGTACAACTTTATCTGTGAACATTTTTTTAGCATCTGCTCCAGATTTTGAAAGGATGCCGAATCTGGCATCTGAAGATATAGTTGCCTGGTTAACAAGCTCTGCTGATGACATAAAGGAGAAACCAGACCGTCTGTTTTTAAGATAACACATTCCATAACATCTGCTGTCGGCCTTGCACGCTTCCCAAAATATGAAGAACAATCTATTTGCTTCTCTATAATCGGCTGACCCGACATCGATTTTTGACCACTGTAAATACATGTAATGAGTACCAGTGATGTAAGTAGGCATACCGTTATTATAAAACCAGTAGCCATCTGATCTACGTTGAAATTCTTCATCTATATAATCAAACCATTTTTCTTTAAAATCTGTAGGGTATTCTTCCCAGTCAAATCTAGTTTTTATTCTAGCTAATTCTTTTGGGTATTCTTGTTTTTCCCAGTATTGTTCCTTTTTGTTTTCGCTTCGTTTAAACGGTTCATGCTCTGTTGGTAAAGCAATCCTGAGATTTTGAATTTCAATGATCTGTCCAATTTGTCCAGTTTTACTAATTACTACAAAGTCATAATCAGAATTATAACCATACTCCCATTTTTTATATCTGTTTTGTTTAGATAATATTTTAGGATTAACAATATCTTTTACTTCTTTCCAAAGCGTCTGCTGATAACTCATTTACTACGCCCTTCTGCAAACCCTTTAAAAGATCTTTCTTCTTTTATTTCTTCTTTAGGTTTATCCTCTAGCAAGTGTTCTTCTTCTTCTATTCTCTTAAGTATTTCAAAAGCATCAAATATAGCTAGCTTTTTTGTAGCTGCAGCATTCTTTAATCTATCTGCTGATACATCTTCACCTGTGTCTACTATTGGTTCTTGAGCTACTTTTATTAATTCATTAACTGCTAGCTGCCCAGCTTGGATTATACTCTTTTTCGTCTCCTTGGTGTTCATGTGTTAAGGCTATATCATTAGATTTCATACAATAAAGGCGTTCGCCTTCTATAATAAACTCAAACTCTGAGTTAGGAGTAAATACAACAAGTGTACCAGGTCTTATTCCTATTGATTCTAAGGAGCTATTAGAATATTTTAATATACCAAAATGCTCTTTCTCATTACTGAACGTAAGATAAGACTTATCAGAAATAGGTTTTACAAAGCAATATTCTAAATGTGGCTTTAAGTTGTACATGTATATTTGTTGTGGATTACAAAAATATAAGTCTTCTTTAAAGAAAGTGCCACTATTAGTTTCTCTACCTTTTATGTCATAGTATCTTCTAAAAACATTGTGATGTATATATACTGTATCATCTACTTTTATTTTAGTATCATAAGCAGCTGGAGTTGAAACCACAACTGCTTTTTTACTTACAAAAAAATGTTTTTCTATGCCACTATTTACTATTAATTCCTTGTCACCTACATCTTTAGTATTGTCATACCTATCCTTGAATGGTTTAACAATAAAGTCATATAAGCTTTTCATTAATATTTAAGGTCAAATTCTACAGCTATAGCCATATTTCGATTGAACTTTTTCCAAGGTAATACTTCATTATTTTTTTGAATAAAAATAGAATACTCACCTTCTAGCTCATCATTTATTATATCACATATGGTATGACCACCATATACCTCTTGACCTAAAGAATAATGCATTGCATCGTTTTTATAGTCAGAACCTATGCTAATTTTTCTAATTATTCTAGACATCAGCTTTTTCTAACTCTTCTTCTTCAATTTTAGTATAAGAACCATCTTCAAGACTTATATTAACTTGACCATACTCATTCTCAAGTTCTCCTTTAAATTCTTCTACTTCTTTATTAACCTCTGCTAATTCATGAAGTAAGCTATGTTTTTTAGCTTCTAAATATCCTACTTCATTAAGTATTTTAGACACACTACCTTGTTGTTCTTGTATCTTTTTTAATTGTTCTTCTTTAATCTTCATTTAATTTAATTTAATTGTATTTTATTTTACTTTGTTTCTACCTTTTCAGGATCAGTCCACGCTGGCGTAGCCACTAAAGCTAAAGCTTGTTCATGATCTAAAGTCTGTAATGGAACTACTGAACCATTAGTTATAAAACTAGGAGTTACTTGATAAGATAGCATAGCTTCTGTGTTAGCTAGGTTTCTTCTCATTGTTTGTGAACTAGTTGTATTTATCTGACTAAAATCTATTAAACCAGTCTGCGTATCTATATCTATCACTATATATGTTGTCATTTTTACTTATTTAAGGTACATTTGTTGATCTGCCTGAGTCTGCTGGGTTAGTTATACCGTCTGCGTAATCAGCCATATTAATACTATATGAGTTGTTTGTGCTGTTTTGCATGTCTCCTTTTAAATCTGCTATTGTTAAGTTCGATCCTACACCATTAGCTGTAGAACCAGGTGCGTTACCTACTATATTTTCTTGAATTACATTATCACCTGTAGCGTCTGTTGAACCAACTGCATCTCTAGCAATTAAAACAGAACCGTTAAAGTAAGTGTTATCTTCATCCATAGGCCACCAGTACTCAGGTTGACCTGGAGTAAAACTAGTATTTAAGTTGGTAGGAACGCCGTTATTATAAACATCTAATATTTCCTCTTGAGTTAATACAGAATTCCATATAGCCACATTAGAAAAATCACCATCTAAATAAGATCCTCCTCCAGGTTTTCTACCTAGCTCTAGGTTGTTTCCAGAGCCATAACCCCAACCAGCAGAACTTGGCCCACTAACATCAACACCATCTATATATAATTTTATTCCACTTGCATTTCTTGTGAACAAAACATTATACCAAGTATCTAAAGAAACTGCAACTGTGCTTCTTGTTGTCTCTTCGGTAGGATTACTCCATCCAGCTGTTATTTTGTTAAGTCCATCACCTGATTGATCTAGCGCTAACATAAAACCTATACCTCCACCAGAAACTCCTGTCTGTAATATTCTTTGATAGTTTGGTGACATACCTTCAAATCTAACCCAGCAAGAAACTGTTATGTCTGTATATTGAAAACCAGGTCCACAGTTGAATGATTCGTCTATACCGTTAAAAAGTACACTATAATTACTAAAAGGTAATTTTCTAGTTAGATCACTTTGAACTAAAGCTGTTGCAGGTAAAGTATCACTTTCACCATTAACAACTGAGACGTTTTCGTCTATTAAGTTAGCTTCTGTCATACCTGAGCTAATACCTAACTGGTAAGCTATAATATCTTCTTCAACAACTGTAAACACAGGACCAACAGCCACTCCATTATTACCATTACCACTAAGATCATCAAGACCTGAAGTTAAATTGTTTAACTCCCACCACAAAATAGGATTTCCAGTATAAGAACTTGCAGGTGTTCCATTATTGTATATTTCAGTGATATTAGCTGTTTGGTCACTGCTCCAAATAACAGCATTGCTAAAAGAAGCTTCTGTTATATCAGCATAAACATTTCCAACTCCTAGTATAGGTTTGTTATTTACGCTCGCAGGATTTCCGCTACTTACAGTTGTAGATGCAGTCAATTCTAACCCATCCATAAATAGTCTTGTTGATGCTATATCTGCGTTAGCGTAGCCAGGAGTATACAATATTAAATTATGCCAGTTGTTATCATTTAGTATAGTGGTATTTACATCAAAATATCTATAATTAGTACCTGATCTAAATATTAGTATTCTGTCACCTATGATTGCGAAGTCTCCACCACCTCCAAGTGATCCAGAGTTTATAGCAACGTCTGCTTGCGTAGTTTTAGTCCAAAACGAGCAAGTTGTTGGATTTGTTAAGTCTATACCTGAAGGTGTTGTGTTTTCTATATATGAACTAGCAGAAGATTTAACTATTGCTGATATAGATGAAGGTATAGGAGTAGTAGGATTAGTTGGAATATTCCACTGTGAAGTTGTTGTATTCCATTTACTAGAGTTATCTAGTCTAGTCCATAATTTTAAATTACTAGGTTGAACAGAAGCTGTAGGTAAAGGAACACCATTGTTGTATAGAGTTGCAACTTCTAACAAAGAAAGATCTGTATCCCATATTTGAAGATTACTTAATTTACCTAAAAACGCACCTCTTGATGAACCATTACTTAAAGTTGGATTTGCTGCCCCTATACGCGATCCTAAACTATTAGATATGATTGAACTTGGCACATCATTAGTAAAAGTATCAAACGCTTTATAAACTTTATTTGTATAAAATTTTAGTCTACCTGCATTTTGTACAGCGGTATCTGCATCTGTAAAGGTTCCATCATACACAAGAGTTATGCAATTCCAAACACCATTTGGGGTAATACTTTGAAAAGCAGCTCCAACATTAAGAGCACAAATAAAATCTCCATTAATAGATACATTAAATCTATTTCTACTTGGGCTTATTCTAAAGTTAGAATCCGAGTATTTATTAGCAGTATCTTCAAAAGTTGCAAATAATGTACCTCTCTCATAGTAATTTTCAGCATAAGCCCAAATTGAAAATGTTAATTTTGTATATCCATCTGGGTTAAAAGAACTATCAAATGATGGAGCTGGAGTAGTTGTATTATTGTCAAAATTAAAACTTTGCGGATAAGCTGATCTATTATCTGGTATGTCCCAGTGATCGGCTGAAACAACTACTGGTGGTGGGTTTGATATTGAACCTCCACGTGCACCAGTATAATTTGTTTGTCCAAAAGTCTCTGTTAATAACGTACCACTACTAGCTGATATAGTCATATCATATAGTGATATATAAGACTGTGGATAAGCACTTCCATGCATTTGAGCTCTCAGTTCATAGCTAGTACTACAGTTTACACTTGAAGGAGCTGTAAAAGTCCAAGCACCCGTACCAGAGCCATCTACTTCTTGAAACTGAACCCAAGACCCGCCATCTATCCTATATTGAAGTCTAATACCTCCGTCTGTATCCTTATATCCACCTGTACTTGTTAGTGTTATATTGTTGTGAGCGCCTGTTATAGTTCTAAATGTTAAATAAAAACTGTCACTAAAATCATAAGCTCCAGTGTCACGACATCTAAACTCGCCATTAAATGTATAAGCGCCATCATCAGTATTGGTATAATCTGGATTACCAGTAGCAACCGAAACCCTCCAAGGTTCAGCTGTAATACCCGGTGTTAAAACAGCTGATTGGTTTAGTTTATACCAAGCTAATAAATTATTATCTTGAGGTATTTCAGATAGTTCTAATAAAGGTAATCCGTTGTTGTAAAGTTCTTCTATTTGACCACCTACGCCATCTGTTAAAGCTGTTTTCCATAAACAAACATTACTAAGTTCACCATTTAGACTTGTTATATTCCCGTCATATCTCCAAGCACCTAAAGTCATTTCACTGTCTTCAGTTGTAACTAGTGGATTTATTGAAAAATTTGCTGAATTTAAAGTAGGTACTTCTTGACCATCTACATAAAGCTTTCCAGTGCTTCCATTTCTAACAAAAGCGCAGTGATACCACCTATTAGCTTCTGTCATTACGTCTTGTGCATAAATGTAGTTGCTACCACCTCCACCATTATAAAATAAATATAATCTATTACCACTAACGTTTCTTAAAGCCATTGCTATTTGCGGCTGAGTCATACTAGTAGTAAAACCAGTACAGATAAAAGGGTTATAACTAGTTGTTATACTATCTTGTTTTACCCATGCAGATATAGTTAAGTCACCTTGAGTTCCGTCCGCATATGGACCAGGTGCATCTATCTCCTCATTTGAAGCTCCAAAGTCAAAAACACTGTCTGCATCAGAAACTATATTAGGATAACCAGGGTTTGCTGTAGGGTTTGAATTGTCACCTAATGGCCAATATGCTATAGGTTCTGCACCTGATATAGTCATTGGGTTGTTTAGGTTATATAGGTAAGTCACTTGACTTGGAGACAAGTCATATGTAAAAATAGACATTTGAGACAATTTGCCATTCCAAGATACATTAGCTACTGGTGTTTGCCAAGATCCATTTCCTAAAACAAGTGATTTATTATTACTTAAAGAGCCGCTTGTATTGCCAGGTGTAGTAGTAGGCATGTTTCCAGAAAAAGAAACTGTTTGAGGAGCTCCATTTAAATATACTTTTAATCTACCGGCGTTTTGAACAGCGGCATCACTATCTGTAAATGATCCATTAAATACAACAGCTATATGATGCCAGTTGTTTAAAGAAGGTAAGTCTATAGAACCTATAGATTGTGGAGATTGCTTACTTATTACGAAGTCAAGATTGTTAGTGCCAGATGAGTTTCTAAAAGCTGTTCTAAAGTTGCTATTGCCATCTGGTGAAGTATTTTCATTATCTAGTATATATCCAGAACTTGAATTACTCGTTTGATAAAACCAAAAAGAAAAACTAGCTTTAGGTATTAATTGTATTTCCGTAGTTAGCGATGTTCTAATTCCACAAGTAGCTGGACTTTCAAGATCAATACTATAATTACTTAATCTGTCTTTGTTAAGATTTTCTGGCATTCGCCACGTTGGTGCAATGTAATTTGTTCCCATAATTAATCTCCCATTCTATACCACGCTATAGGCGCTCCAGTTGATAATGTGTCTAACTTAGCTGTTTTGCCAGCATTGTCGTTTGTAGAGTCGTATATCAATTTAGCTTCTTCTTCTGCTAATGTTCTATTGAAAAATGCCAACTCATCGATATATCCAGCAAACTCGTTAGATTCAACTGCTCCTTCAGAAGCTTGAAAAGCTCCTACATTTAAGGCTCTAGAGCTTGATCCAGCATTAGGCCCGATATTAGGTGTTAAAGCAGGATTAGTAGCAGATGGTGAAAAAGATTGAGGCACACCATTTACATATATTTTAACTCTTTCAGCGCTTGGTAATGCACCGTCAAACGCCATAACTACATTTGCCCATTCTGGAGAAGCTTGAGTAAAAGAAATGACATTTGTAGACACAGAGTTACCAGTGGATAAATTAAAAGTAAGTGTGTTTGAATTTACAATCATTTCTAGTTTATTTCCATTAGCTTGAAATTGAGACAATATTCTACGAGTAGTAGCATCTGAAGTGCTGTTAGGTCTTATCCAAATAGAATAAGACATTTGAGCTATATTATTTATAGCTGGAACATCTTCTTTTGGAATTTGAAAATAAGAGCCAGTACCGTCAAACTTAAAAGAATAAGCATTATCGATTAAATCAACAGTAGGTAGAGCTGTACCACCGCCTCCTTTTCCTGGCAAATTAGATATTGCCGGTATTGTATTTTTTAAACCTATTCTCATTAGTACAACGCTATTACGTCATCATCCGCTAATGTATCTGCTGTAGTTATTGAAACAATTCTAGTAATTAATATAGGTAAAAAAGATCCTGCAGCCAAGCCTTTAAATCTTATATTTGCACCTGATTCCATAACTACTGTTATATCAGTAACAGCTGCACCTATATATAAGCAAACGCCTCTATCTTCGCTTCCAGCTATATTAGTAGTATCTAAAACGCCTCCTGTCACTAAACTTTTAGCGTCGTGAGCAAATACTCTTACCTGAGAGGCTTCTATACCTTGTACACTTCTTGCCATTTTTTATTTTTTTATTTTTGTAATTTTCTCAGCGCCTCTAGATCCAAAGTACGCTACATATACTGTAATAAGCAAAGCTTCTAATAGTGAAACCCAACCTGTTTTAATTTCTAATAATACTGTAGAATCTAGTATTATAAATATTGTCATTGCTAGTGTTAAGAAAATAAGTGTCATTGGTCTTGTGTTTTTACTAAGCCAAGAATCACTTTTCATATCACTAGCCCATCTATCTGAAATATTATTCATCTCAGCTATGTCTTGATCTAAAAGTTTAAGTGCCATATCTTTATCAGCAGGCTTAATACTCTTATCACTTGTTATAAGATTTTTTACTATTCCAAGACCACCTTGATCCGGTAAAAACTCTCCTAGCTGCGAAACCAATTTAGGAGCTTTTTGTGTTAAAAAAGCCCCTACTTTAGTTTCCTTAAATTTTTTCTTTTCTTTCTTACTCACTTTTAAAGGCTAATAAAAATTCTCTAATACCTATTCCAAATAAAACACCAGCGTATAAAGGGTGTTTTTCAAGTAGTAATAATGAAGCCAAAGCTCCTAAAACTACCGCTTTAGATAAGGGGTGATTAACAATTTGTTTTACTGTTTCCATAATTTATTTTTTTTCTTTTTTATAAGCTTCTTTTTCCCACCAATGCGACTTAGCTCCATCTACACTATTACTTCTTTTTACCGTGCTCCATTTGCCTTTGCCACTTTTACGGTGGTATATGTTGTTATCATCATAAGCAAGTCTACCGTCTTTTATTTGTTTTAAATGAACAGACTCGTGAGATATTATATTTTTTATCTGGCTAGGGTCTCTAACCTTGTCGTTTATAGTGATAGTACCACACATATTAGCTCTTCCCAGTATACCATTTTCTTCTTTAACAAAGTACACAGGAGTGTTGTCTATATTGTATGGTGCTTTTATTTTAAACGACATATTACCATTTTACCTTGTTAGCCCAATAAGCAGCAGACATTTTGCCTTTAGCTATGTTTTTAGCATGTCTAGCTCTAAAACTAGCTCTTCTTGCTTTAGACTTAGCATCTTTCTTCTTGCCAGCTGTTGATACGCCTTGTTGACCAAATCTAATAATTTTTTCTTTACCTCCAGAACAAGCTTTGACAATATGAGACTTTGTCTTATGGCTTGGTGTTTTTCTAGGTTTATTACACTTTAAGCTTTTCTTGTCTACAGCCATTACTTTTTCTTTTTTACACAGTTGTTAACCATTTTTATTTTACCAGACTTAGTTTTTTTACCACTAGGAGATTTCTTTTTACCTTTAGCTACGTAACCTGGCCAGCAAGAATTTTTCTTTTTCTTTTTATTAAGAGGACTTTCCATGCCTAATGGTGATTCAACCTTTTCACCGTTATGCTTTACTAAAACTTCATGTCTACCGTCTTTACTTCTTTTGTACACGTTAACCTCTTTTGCTCTGCCGTCAGGAAAAGTGTTAACCTCTCGCTTTTTGTTTTTAGTCTCAACAGTTTTAAAATAATATGCGCCTCTAGCACTTCCCATGCCCATACCTTTTGTTACGTGTCTGTTTTTAAATATTTTACCCATGTTATTTATTTTTCTTTTTATGTAATTCAGAGTCTATCTGCCTGCACCAGTCAAGTATTTCATCTACTTTTCCTTCTAGCTTTTCAATATGGTTTGTTTGCCACTCCTGCTTTAAATCGTATTCCATACGCTTGACTTCAGCTGGTGGTAACTTTTTAGCATCGTCAATGTCTGATTGCAGACTATAATACATGCCTACAAAAGTTGAGGTTATCATTATTATTGCTATAACAGTTTTAAGATCTATTTTAAATTCAGTTCCTTCAGAGATTTTCATATTCACTAGTTGCATCAAATGATGGACAAGCTTTATTAGCAAAGTCCTTGTGAGAATGTATTACAGCTTCAGGATACATTGCCTTAAGCGTTCTTAGCACTGCTAAGAGACTTTCTTCTTGTTCTTCTGTTCTAGTATCTTTCGGGGTCTTACCATCAACCTCAACGCCTCCGCAATAGCAAATACCGATTGAGTTTCTATTCTGACCCTTCGTGTGAGCCCCGATTTTAGCTATATCTCTACCTTTGTATATATCCCCATGTAGGTCAATATAGAAATGATAGCCTATGTCAGTCCAACCTCTGCCCTCTACGTGCCACTTTCTGATTGTGTCTACAGAAATGTTTTGTCCTTCGCGAGTAGCAGAACAGTGAACTATAATCTTATTAATTTGTCTCATACTAGCTATTTAGCAGTTCATTTAGTTTTTTAACCTCTATAGCTTTTAAAGTTATCTTTCCTTTATTATGGTTCTCTAACCACTTAGCAGCCATCATAGGATCTGTAACTTCGTTTACTGTTTTTCCTTTTTTTTCTGGTTCGTTATGAAGAGGTCCTTTACCATAGTGAAGCCCTGATTTTTTTCCGCAGAATTTTTTCGCAAATGGTGAACTCATTTTTTATTTTTTTTATGGTCCCACCATCTTTGAGCAGTGTAACCTATAGTTATTAATAGTAATATTATTTTTAAAGTTGGCTCAAGCCAGTCCATCATGCTTATAGTAAAACTACCAGCATTTAAAACATATAGCTTGATATCTTCTGTCATGACTTTTGAGCATTAAGAGCAGCATTACCTTTGTATTCAGGAGCTTCAATAGTGAAGTCTTTACATGGGCTTATTTTTACTCCGTCAGTTTTCATAGTCTTAGATTTTGGTATGTCACACATACATCCAGTTGAACAACCACATGGCTTTTTTAAACCGGCTGGCTGTTGATAAATTCCTTCGCTAGGCATGTTATTTGTTTATTAGTTTAGATAAATTGTTAGATGAAGCACCTGTTAAAGTATTTACACCTGATATTTTTTTCATATTTTCTTCGTTGACAAAGTCTTTTAAAGAAGTATTTTTAGCCATTGGAGAACCAGTGGGTACAAGTTGTTTTTTAGCAAAAGCACTTGAACCAGTAGGTGTAAGCATACCACCAGGGTTTTGATTGTTCGCATCCCAAGAGCTAGAGTTATAACCCTGCGCCATCCAAGGATTATTTTCCAATGCGTTAGGGTCGTTTATTGGATTATAATACTGTGGTCCTGAGGAATTATTCATGAACTGTTGTTGAGCGTACATGCTGGTTGCATTACCCGAGTTATCAGCAGCACCTATTACAGCATCACCTAGCAATTGACCAGCAGTGCTTTTTTGTCCTTGTGATTTTCTAGCTCTATTGCCTTTTATAGCATTTGATACAGCAGGTAAAAGGAAAGAAGCTGCTAGCATTCCTGCAAAATTTAATGGGGATTCATTTGTCTTTGTTGGCATATTCTATAGCTTTTTTAGTTACCTTATGCATGTAACTGTTTTTATTTAGTTTGTTGGTTGGCATATCTTCGTCACCAAGCATTATACGATACATTCTACCCGTTAGCTGTTTGCACTTTTGAGAAACTTTATATATATGATATTTTTGAGTTGTGCGGTTTCTTTTTCGCCACACTGTAATCCACCCTTTTTTCAATAATCTGTTCCAGCGTCTATTGTCCCAGCTGTATGAGTAAGTACCTTTTTTAAAATCATCTTTAGTAAACATGTCTATGGATTCTAAGTAAATTAATAATTCTAGATCTGCATCGTTTAAATTATTTGTTTTACAAGCCCACTTACGTATTATTCTATAGTGTTTAAGTAATTTTAATTCTTTTAAATCAGAAGAGTTTAGTCTCATAACACTACTACAACATCAAACTCTTTTATAACTTTGTATTCTTTACTATTAATCTCTATTTTAAAACCTGCAGCTCTATCGTAATATATTTCATCTTCTTTATTCAGGTTTTCAACGCCACAACCAACTTCTACAACCTTAGCACGTCTATATCTTATATCTTCTCTTTGAGACTCTCCAAGTATTAACCCACCTTTTGTTTTTACACTCTTTTCCTTTTCTGGGTTTATGAGTATGAATTTACCTATAGCTCTCATACTCTAACGTTATTTATTATACAATCAGTTGACATAATTGTAGTAGCTACAGAAGCTGCATTAATCAACGCGCTTTTAGTGACAAGTAAAGGATCTATAATTCCGGCTTTAACCATATCAACCGTATTTCCTGTAACCACGTCTAATCCTTCACCTTCTAGCTCTGGTATATTGTATTCATTTACTCCAGCATTTTTAAGTATTAACTCAAAAGGTTTTTTAATTGAAGAATATAATATCTCTTCTCCAATGTTTTTAGGATTTAAAGTTTGATAAGCATTTAACAATGCTATTCCTCCTCCTGGAACTATGCCATCTTTTATTGCAGCTTTAGTAGCACAAATAGCGTCTTCGACTCTATCTCTTTTTTCATTTAACTCAACAGCTGAATTAGCACCTACTTTTATTATAGCTACTTTTCCGTTAAGCATAGATAATCTTTTTTCTAACCTAGCTTTAATACCGCCAGAAGATTTAAGTATTTTAGATTTTATCATACTTATAGTTTCTTCTACTTTTTCGCTTTTGTTATCTGAAACTTTTAGAATAGTATTATTGCTGCTTGTTATAGACTTAACGCAAGATCCTAAATGTTCTACTGATATTAGATCCATATCGTCACCAAGGTCTTCATTGATTAAGGTTGCTCCAGTTATGTCGCAAAGATCACTTAGTGTATCTTTTTTGCTCAAGCCATATATAGGTGCATCTATAACATTTACCTTTATGTTTCCTTTTATTTTGTTCATAGCTAAAGCATTTAGAACCTGTTGTTCTACATCTGCTATTATTAAAAGGCTTTTATTGCTTTTTATTATATACTCTAATACTTTTTGAATTTTTCTTACGTTTTCTATTTTTGACTCTACTATTAAAACATAAGGGTTATCTAATTCAGAAGATCCATTTTCTTTATTGGTTATAAAATTGTTATTTTTTAAACCTTGGTTATAATCTACTCCTTCTACTAATTCTACGAAAGTTTCAGGTTTTTCATTTACTTCCATTATAACGCTGCCAGATTCTTTAACAAGTTCAAAAGCTTCACTTATGGTTTTTCCTAGTAGCTTATCATTATTTGCTGAAATCGTAGCAACTTGGTTTATTTTTCTTCCTTTAACTTTTTTAGCCTTTTTATCTAGGTATTTTAATACGTTTAATACGCCGTCATTTATACCATTTTTTATATCTCTTAAAGATTCTAAAGAACCTGCTTTTTCAAATTCATCTAGTATAGACTTAGCAAGTACTGTGGCGGTTGTTGTTCCATCGCCTGCATCCTTAACGGTTTTTTGAGCTGCTTCTTTTATTAATGTTGCTCCAATGTTTTCTAGTGGATCTTTAAGTGTTATAGAATTAGCTACAGTAACCCCATCTTTAGTAATGCTTGGAGATCCATTATTATCTTCTATTATAACACATTTACCGCTAGCTCCTAGTGTAGAACCCACCGCGTTGGTAAGTTTATCGACGCCAGCTAATACTTGGCTTCTAGCATCATTGCCAAAAGCCAAGTTTTTAACTAATCTTAGTTCTTCCATTATATTTAATTAAATTTGATTTGTTTGAATACTTATTCGAAGGTTTTAACTACTTTCGGTCCTTGAAGAAACTCTAACTTTTTAGAGTAATGTTCTATAGATCCATCAATAGCAGCTTCTGCGCCATCCATTGTTTCTCTTCTAGTTACATCTATCCAGTCTTCTTCTTCTGGGTGTTTGTATTCGGTTTGAAAAAATCCATTTGGTAATTGTACAATCCTCCAGTTTTTCTTTTCGGTTATATGTTTCCAATGGTCGATCATTCTTTGATCAGGTTGTGTAGCAGCTTTAAAACTGCTGGTGTATAAAAACGTCATTATTTTGGTTTTAGTTTAACGTTGGTTATTTATACTATCACTTGATAGTTCGGTTATTTAAGCTTCTAGCGCTTCAATTCTTGCGGTTAATTCTTTTATTGCTCCAATTAATAATGGTACTAACTTACTTTGGTCAATACCTTGATAGATATCTCCATCTTTTTCCCCTGATACTGCTTCAGGAACTACCTCCGATGCTTCATGAGCTATTAAACCATCTACAGTGTTGCTAGGATCAACTATAAAATTAAACCTTTTTGGCTTAAGTTGTTTCACCCTGTCAACAGCACCGGTCATGTCTACTACATTCTCTTTTAGCCTATAGTCTGAACCAGTATTATACGCAACAGCACTAGAGCTAACTGTTACTCCACCTATAGACCCTGACCCAGAGTTTGAATTATAATAGAAATCAATAGCTCTATTAATCCCTGTTTTGGCAGGAACGTTTATAGCTATTTGAGTAGCATTAGTATTTGTACTAGAGTTGTAAAAATTAGCAGCGCCTAATTCGTCATTCCAACCTTGGGTACTAGTTAGATTATTTGCTCTTATTCTTAACCCAGTAAAAGCTCCAATAACGGCTGAGTTTTCTAATGTTGATTGAGTATATTTTAAATTGCTATACTTAGTAATAGAATCAGTTCCACTCCAAACTGCTAAAAGAGTATCAGTTCCTGTTCCTGTAATTGGGGTTATCCACTCCATCTGAGCAGGAGTGCCAAGTGGAAGAGGTGCTGATGGAAGAGCCATAACTTTACCACCATCATTTGTAGAATTATATGGTAAAGGTAAAGCCAACTCATAACTGCCAGTAGTTCCAATAGGACCACACCAAGCTGCGTAATTGCTAAAGCTTTCGTTGTAGAATTTAACTTGACCACCTCTACTTTGACCCAACCCATTTGTACCACCTTTTACTTGTATACCAACTTCATCTGTTTGTAGAACTACTTTAGTAGTGTTACCTCCAGCAAAACTATCTTCATGTAATACTTCGACGCCATTACTTTTTACATTGATCTTACTTTCATCTGAAGTCTTCAAAACTATTTTACCAGTACTGAAGTTTATATTAGTAGCCGGACCAGAAGCATGTGATAATTTACTAGCTATCTTAACATCAGCAGAATTAATAGTTAATTCAGTTCCTGCAGCGTTTTGACTTAATTGAGAATCAGACAACGTTGTTGTACCGTTAAATATCGGTAAAGTTCTAGAAGTAACAGTACCACTAGTAGCCGGAGTAAAAACAGTATCCCACTCTAATCCTGCAGTTTTCTTAACTAAGCCTTGTCCGTTAGCAGATGGTAACGCAGCGTTGACATCATACAATCCAAGTGGGCTAGCTAAAGAGATAGGTGTCGTAAATTTTATACCTTCTGATCCGCCATCTCCAGACACAGTCATGTTGGTGGTAGTATTACCTATATTTAAAGTTCCGTTAGCAACAGTATTTAGCGAGGTAGTATTTATTGGTCCTATGTGACTAAAAAACGTACCGTTAGTAGCGTGTCTAGCTATTATATTATTACCTGTCTGTAAAGTAACATCACCGGTGTCTGTAGCTTCTATTATTACACCACCTTGAGATCTCAACCCGTGTTGACTTACTCCTACTGCGTTTAAAGCACCTGTTAAAGTTAAATCGCCGGTACGTGTTATATCACCAGTTCCTGTAAAGTTACCTGTTAAAATTATATTGTTAGTAGCTGTGTTTCCAGCAAGCAAAACTTGTGACAAATCGTAACTTAGGTTGTCATCTATCCAACCCAGTAGCTTAGTAGCAGTTAAATTTCTAGTTTTGTTAGGATTGCTAGAATCCGTTATGATAAAGCAATCAGTACTAGTTATACCTGTTGCTTCTGGGTATGAATAAATTATTGCCATTTTTTTTATTTTTTACGATGCTGTTGAAGCAAAAGTCCAGTCTATAGTGTATACCGTATTGTCTCTATTTCTACCTGGTTTATTTATTTTTTCATGCGTAATTTTATAACCTAAATCTATAAGTGAGTATATCTGTGTTCCTGATATATCATCTCCTGTCATTTTTATGTTACTAAGACCTATAACGCATGCTTCTTTTATCTTTCCAATTATAATTTCTAAATTAAATAAACTATCTCTAGTTAGTTCTAAAGCATTGCTAGCTGTAAAGGCGTTTTGTTTTTCTTTAAGTCTTGATAAAGATTCTTTTACTAAAACGTCATCACCATCTATTCCTAATTCAGCAACAAACTCTTTCTTAATCAAATCATTGTCTGAAGTTAAAGCTTCTTTTTCTGATTGTAAATCTTCATGGTTTTCTTTTAATAAAGCTTTTTGCCTATCAGCTCTTTTAAATGAATCAGCAATAGCTTCTTTTCTTTCTTCTTTTTCTTTATTAAATCTTGTTACTAAATCACTATTGTCAATTTCTTCAATAAACTTTGTTAAAAGCTCTTCTGATTTTTCTTTTGGAAACCTAGCCAACATAATTTCCACTGAGCTTTTATAAGCGCTGGTATATCTTTCTTGAAGATTATCATGTGCCTTGGCAAACGCTTCTTTCTCTGCTTCATCGCTTATGTCATCTCTAAATTCAACAAACTTGCTATATATAGCGTCATTCGCATCATCGCTTTTTTGTTTTAGCAACGCGTCTCTAATAGCTCTTTTGTCTTGCCAATCATTTTCATTAGCTTTAACAAAATCTATATCTACGAGTTCATAAACTGTTTCGCCCCATATAGATATACCTGTAGGATCAACTTGTTTATTAACGTCTTCTGGTATTTTTAATGTTGCCTCAAAGTCTGCTATTAAGCTGTTAAGAGCGTCTAAATTGTTTGAGTTTGCGTCGCGGTTTTCGTCTATAGCTTTTTTTACTTCATCAATAGAAGTACTTAACTCATTTTCAGCTTTATCAAAAGCATCTTTAGTAGCTTTTATTGTAGTTTCCGCGTCTGCTTTTTTGTTTTGTAACTCTTTTATATCTTCTTCCTTAATTAATGCCATTATTTTTTGGTTTTTTTGCTATTTTTTAATTTATATCTTTTTTTGCCTTCTTTTTTAGTACCTTTTCCTTCGTTTCCCCTGTTTTTCTTTATTAATTCACACTTACCATCTTCATGGTCGTAGTCATATCCTTTTTTACAAGGGTTTTTGCGCCTTTCTCTTTGAGAATGTGCTTTATAAGCTTTTCTTTTAGCTGTTTTAGCAGCTTTTAGGTCTCTAACCTTCTTAGCTGCTGCTGCTTTAGGCGACAACTTGTAAGCCATTTTTTATTATTTATTTTTGTTTTTGCCAATTATGTGACTAATACTAAAAAATCCAGTTGGTTTACTGTCACCATAATTCTTTTTAAAACCAAGTTCAAATTTATTGCCTTTAACTGCGTTTTCAACCATAACACTAGCTTTACCTGAAAAACCACCGTCTCTTCTTAAACTGTTTAATGGAAGTTTGTAACTAGCATTTTCTTTATTTTGAACTGCCATTCCAGTTACTGCTTTAGCGTTTATTTCTATAGGCACCCTAACGTTTAATTTTTTAGCATCATAGAAATTATTCCTTAATCTTGAGTTATTATTATATAGATCTGCATTAAGACCACCTTCCACATAAGCCGTTGTTCTAGAACCTACAGGATTCATATTATTGAGACCTATTCCTCCCCCAACGCTAACATGCGGATTTGAAAGTTTTACACCAGCATCAAAATTAAAACCTTTACCTATTTCACTAAAACCGCCTCCGCTAGTTCTATATTTTACTTGAGTGTTATTAACTGCTGGTCCAATACCAACGCCACCTATAGAACTCTCGTAAGTAGCAGGGTTTCTAAATACGGCGTCTCCATATTGTAACCTTGCTTGAGCGCTAAACCTATTTAAAAAACTGTTTTCATTTGTCACTCCCAATGTGCCTGTGTTAAGCTTTATGTTTTTAGTATTACCTGTATAAGCACCTACTCTTCCTTCTACAGCGTTAGATTGATCTATACTAGATTGAGGAGTTATATCTAAGTAAGAAGGAGTGCTGTTGTTTCCTTGTCTTACTATGCGCATGAAAGAATCATGATTACCTGAATTAGGATTAAAAGACTCTACGAAACCAGAGTGACCACTAGTTCCCGCAGCGTCAACTATCTTTTTAGCTTCAGTAGACATGCTAGCATTAGTAGTTGTTTCAAAGCTTATACTTGCGTTTTCTTTAATAGTACCTTTTCTTTCTGAATCTGAAACCTTATTAACTATATCTATCTTCTCTTCCTCCGACTGTTTAGTATAATCAACACCTGTAAGCTTACTAGTTTTTTTAGCAGCTCTTTTATTTCTCCATCTTTCTAAAAATCCATCGTCCGTCTCCTGCTGTAGAGCAGAGCCATAAGGTTGTTTGTATAATGCCATAATAATTCGTTTTAGTTCTTATATAGCATATTACAGATAAAAGGTGGTTTTTACTTATAAACTGTATGTAAGCAATAGTGTGACACTAGGTAGTTACTAGGTATACTTAATAGGCTTATGTCACTGTATTATTAGATGTATATAAGTAGAGTACTATACTCCTAACTAGCTGATTATCAACCAGTTACAAAATTGGTTTTCATAATAGGGCCCACCCTTGTTTTTAATTTTCATATAACATTTTTTTGCGTTTTTGTTTTAAATTACATAAAATCGTATAAAGTTACAATGTAAATACATACATATTAAGATAATATATATATAACAATTAAACAAATAAACATTATGAAAAACTTTATTACAACATTACAAAGAAATCAAATAACATTAATAACACAAATCATATTTTTGTCTTACTTAATATTCTTAATAACATTAACAAAATAAATTACAAACTAAATACAACTATATAAAGATAATAATAATATAACAAATAAACTAAATATAAATAAATAAAATAAATAACTATGAAAAATAACAATTTAACTACTAAAAGATTCGTAATCAGAAAATCACTAATTGGCGAAAATGCAATTATAACTTTCACTAACAATAAAAATATAACGTTCACTTATGATCACGACGAAGTATACTCTACTTTTCAAGAAAAATTCGAGTCAATGAAGTGTTTTCAAGAATACAAATCTTATACTAACTCTAATACTGTTCCAGCTTTCGCAAGAAACTTAGCAGAAATAGCTTAAGTAACATGTGACAGTTGCCTGTTACTAATATAACTAATAGACTATTGTCACACTTTACTTATATTATATTAAATAATAAGAGAAGTAGTATATAACATACTACACAAAATAAACTAATAAACTAATATACACCTTTTAAATTAAATTAAAATGAATAAATATAAAACTCAAGAAACACTTTGTTACTCAATAATAACTACATGGGTAATTGGTATTATACTAATAATAATAACTAGTTCTTGTTCAACAAGTAGCCAAATAGTGCATAAAAAACCAGTTGGTTTTCAAAAACTACATCAGTATACTTGTCCAGCTTATATATAAATTACAAACTAAATACAATACTATATAGATAATATATATAACAAATGACGTAGTTGATAGTAATACTTTAGCGTCACTAAATAAAACGAATATATTACTCAGCACAAACTAATAACTAATAAATATACACTATGAAAAATTACTCTTTCTATGTCTCTTTTCCAATAATAAACGAGATGGTCGACTTCAATAACAACAAGCATACTAAACTAATTGCTTATATGCAAGAACTAGAATCGCTTGGCAAGTTTGTCACTTATACTAAATCTCAAACTGCTAAAGCAAGAAGACTAATCAAGTCTGCCTTTGGCGAGTCAGGTGAGTGTTCAATACACTTTATTGACTTATCTTTCAGAAAGTGTAAGTATTCTACTATGCAAGAAAACGACTTAAATCTAGCAGAAAATGCCGAGTGGTGTACTGCTTCAACTATTAATCTTTAAAATAAATAACTATGTA
>WLWG01000350.1_pt1 | contig 48263 bp, 45 predicted proteins | sample 6712871 | NCBI WGS metagenome assembly WLWG01 (sample SAMN12718693, study PRJNA515312) | sponge metagenome | isolation source: marine sponge | host: Mycale hentscheli | place: New Zealand: South Island, Marlborough, Capsize Point | collected 2003-05-01 | reverse complement strand
GTCTTTATATAGATTAGGTAAACTAAGCTTTCCTTTAATGTCACCCAATAAATCATCAAACCCCTTCTTCTTACCGTATTCATTTACAGAGTTTAAGAGTTTTGTATGGTTCTTTATTCCAAGATTTAGTAAAATATTTTTATGTACGTCTGATAGGAAAACTTCTCCATTTTCATCATAGTAACTTTGCATTACTTGATCGAAATTAGCGGTAGAATATTTTCCGAGTGTAGCGTACATACGCGGTATAGGATCAAAAACAGCAAAAATCATCGCCAAATGTTTAGAAGCTGTTCTCCATTTAGAAGCGGTATAGCCCTGTAGTTTTAATCCAATATACATATTATCTGCCCATTGTTTTGGAAATGCATGTGTTTGAGAAACACCCCTAAGAGCTTGAAGGCACTGTTTTTGTTTAATATTAGGATTTAATAATCTTCTATTTTTTAAAGTAAGCATACGCGCTGGTGTTGTGGTTGTAATACCACCATCAATAGAAAGAACAACTAAATCATTATTTTCTATCACGAAATAATTAGTCATTTGATTTAAAAATCCAGAGGATTCTGATGTTGCTATTATATAATTTTCATTTTCTCCTACTAAAATAGGTGATCCGTTACGAATAATATACATCGATGATGGATTGTCTATACATTGAATTACTAATCCATATGTGCCTTCTAATCTATCAATTGTCGTGTTAATAGCATCTTTTATGTCTAGTTTTTGTTGATTATAATAGTAGTCAATTAAATTAACAATAACCTCACTATCAGTATCGGATTTAAATATAAAACCAAGATCCAATAATTCTTTTTTTATACTGATATAATTTTCTATAATACCATTATGTATTAAACTGAATTTACCAGAATGTGATACATGTGGATGAGCGTTTGTCTCTGAAATTATACCATGAGTAGCCCATCGTGTATGACCCATAGACATATTAGATGTTACTTCTTGTAATTCACTAGAAAACGATTTAAAATGCTCTTCATTTTGATCGATACATGCTTTTTTATGTATATGAAATGTATTGTTGTCTGCAATGGATGACATACCAAATGAGTCATATCCTCTATTTTGTAATTGTGCAAGACTTTGTACTAGAAGTTGTATTGAATTATTATATTTATTTTTACAGATAATTGCTGAAATTCCACACATTATAATATAAATATAAAAATTCGTTTTAAATAATTACATAACTAAAGATTTAAAAGTCGTCACCAAAATCAAAGACATCTTCTGTTTTTGTTTTATCTGCTAATGCATACTCAGCAACTCTCTTTTCGAAAAAGTTTGTTTTTCCTTCGATACTTATCATTTCCATAAAATCAAATGGGTTGTTAGTGTTGTATAACTTATCTTGTCCTAACTGTACAGCTAGTCTATCAGCAACAAATTCGATATATTGACACATTAGATCACAATTCATTCCAATAAGTCTACATGGTAATGCCTCAGAAATGAATTCCTTTTCAATTTCTACTGCTTCCTTTATAATTTCTAAAATTTTACTTTTACTAACTTTTTTATTTAATTTGCTATATAATAATACAGCAAATTCAGTATGTAATGCCTCATCTCTAGAAATAAGTTCATTTGAAAATGTTAATCCAGGCATTAAACCTCGCTTTTTAAGCCAAAAAATGGAGCAAAATGCACCTGAGAAGAAAATACCTTCAATACATGCAAATGCTATAAGTCTTGTACCAAATGAGCTTCTTTTATCATTAATCCATTTTATAGCCCAATCTGCCTTTTTTTTAATGCATGGGAAATTATCTATGGCTTTAAATAATGTCATTTTTTCTTCCCTATCCTTAATATATGTATCAATTAATAGACTATATGTTTCACTATGAATATTTTCCATAGCAATTTGAAATCCATAAAACGCACGTGCCTCTGATAGTTGCACTTCACCCATGAATCTAGAGGCTAGATTTTCCAACACAATTCCATCAGATGCGGCAAAGAATGCAAGAATCATTGAAATAAAATATCTTTCTTGATTAGTTAAGCTCTCCCAATGAGCCATATCTTTTGATAAATCGATTTCTTCGGCGCGCCAAAAACATTCAACTTGTTTTTTATACATTTGCCATATATCTTGGTCTTGTAACGGAAACATTACATATCTACTATCGTCATCTTGGAGTAAAGGTTCAATTATAGATTTGGACATCCTAAATATTATATGTATAGATTTTTATATCTTTTATAATTATTATTAATACCTACATTATGTAGGTAATATACTAATTATTAATGAATATGATTATGTAGTTATGTAGTAAATGTAATATGTTGGTATAATTCATATGAAATAATTTGTTCATTATATATAAGATGGAATTAGCGTTAAGAGATAAAAAAATATTTCAAATGAATGCTGAATTAGAAAATAGAAAAAAGTTATTATGTCTTAAACGAAGACAATTGATGCATAATAAGAGAGAAAATAACCTACTTCAAGGAGTTTTAGATGATTATGAGAAATATAATAAACATATCATTTCTAACAAAGAGAGACAAATTGTATTTTTCCAGCAATTACATTCATATATTGAAAATATTACAAAGGATTTACAGCTTACAGATCATAAATTACTAGAGTCTAGAAATGAACAGAGAGAAATTACCAAGGAAATCAGTTTTCTTAAAGATGAATTAGATAATTTAGTAGATAATAATGATGAATATATTAATTCTAATTCTAATATAGATGAGTAATCCCTCTATTGAAGAAATTAATAAACTATTAGAAAATAGACAAAAAAAAATAGGTACGATGGAAGCTACAACAAAGGCTAGTAGAGAGAAATTAAAGCAAATAAATTTGGTTTTACAAAATCAAGAAAATGAATTAATGAAGATTTTAACCTTAATTAATCAAGATGAGATTATATTAACAGAAATAGATCCTGATATTGGATCTACTATAGAAGATGTATATCCTAAAATAGAAGAGGTTCAGAGTAATCTGCGTAAAAGTAGAAATTCTTTAGCAAATTTAATTAGAAAAGGCTAATTTAATTAGAAAAGGCTAATTTAACTAATAATAAAAATTTTATTATTAATAAAATATATAATGGCAACTGGAAATGACGATTACCAATCAACTTTAAATAAGATGGCTGATTTACAAGATTTAGCTGCTACTGTAGAACAAGCTTCTAAAAATCTTACTGCAAATAAGCAAAAATTAAATGGTTTAATTACTGACTGTAATAAACAAATACAAGCATTACAAGGAAATATTGATAAAATTAAAGGACAAGGCTCTCAAGCCAAAGCTCAAGTCAAAGAGTTAATTAAAAATGCTAATGAAAGACAACAATCCGCTATTGAAAAATTAAAAACAACTATTAATGCTATGAGCAATACAGATGCTTTAGAACAACAATTAAATTTATTAAAAACAGACATTGACAAAATAGCTGGTGCTATGGATATGGCCGGAACTGCTGCCGGAAACCCTGCTGCTGCTGCTGCCGCTGCTGCTGCTCAAAGTAAAAAAGGATTAAATCCTGATGCTTCCGAATTTAAACCTGCTGCACAATCTGGTGGATACACATACGGAAAAAAAACAAAGGGACAAAGAAGAAGAAGAGGAAAGAAGTCTAGAAGAAAGGGAAAGAAAAGTAAGGGAAAACGATAAATAAAATAAAATAAAATAAAATAATATTTTAATGAAATATAAAACATTATTTTTTTTAATCATACAAATAATATTTATATCAGCGTATATTCTTACTTGGCAAGAAACAAAAAAAGAATTTGATATGGATATTTATGATATTATGATTAATATTTTAAACTTTGTTGGGTATATTCTACTTACAACATATTACTACTTTCATGGTCAACATGAATTTAAAATAAAAATTGTGTTATTAACTATTGTTTTATTGATAAATATAGATTTATATTATTATTATATTAAAGTTAATAGATCCCCAAATTAAATGGTATATTACACGAAGGTGGATATTTACCATGCAATTCGCGATGCTTTAAATTAGTTAGATTCTTTTTACAACTATCTCTTTTTTTTTGAATTTCTCTCCATCTTCGCTGAATTAATCTTATCCAATGAGTTTTAATAATACCAGATTTATATGTATTATAATCAGATGGAGCTGTAGGATAAGTATCATAAATTGACGGTACTGTAATATCTTTGGGTTGAATAATATTTATTTCATACATATTTTTATTTGCTACTATATCTTGATAATTTCTAATAAATGGATGTTTTACAACATTTATACCCCTTGTCTCTCTAATATTCTGAATATCATCATTGCACATTTCGTGATAATAATCTATACCATCATTTATATTTTTTAAATCATTATAAAATTCATCTAGATCAATGCTCTCGATAATTATATATTGACCATATATATCACTATTTTTTTTTTGAGACCCATGCTTATAAGGATTATATAATTCCATTATTGCTAATCTGTAGTTTGAATTTAACTCAATCATATTAAATAATATGATTATTATTAATATTAATATTGATAATCAATTTTTTCTGTTATTAATATATATTAGATGGCTAAGTCAAAAACATTTAATTTTAAATTTCCAAAAATGGATAGTGTGTTAAATGACAAAAATGTATTATATATCGTTTTTGTTGTAGCTATATTAAATTTATTAGGGTATTTATTAGTTAAAAATCTCGAAGCTGTAGCATTCTTTCTAGTTCTAGGTTTCTTAACTACATACTTTAGTAAAAATATGATTATTGTATTAATTACTACTATTGTAGCTACATCTGTTTTCGCATCTACAAGAACAACATATGTTCAAGTACCTTCTGTAGTTAAAGAAGGTATGACTAACAATGATGACAGTGATGATGATGATAAAAAACAAATGGTAAAAGATAAGAAACAATCTGCTTCATCATCAGAACCTAAAGATACTGAAGTAGTAGAAGAATCTAGTAAAGTTGAAGAAATATCTACTATTTCTAAAAAGCCTAGAATGGATTATGCTGGAACATTAGAAGAGGCCTACAAAAATTTACAAAAAACAGTAGGTGAAGGTGGTATTGAAGGATTAACATCTCAAACCGAAACACTCTTAAATCAACAACAAAAATTAATGGAAAATATTCAAGGAATGCAACCATTATTAAAGACTGCTGAAGGCTTTTTAGAAAAGTTTGATATGGGTAATTTAGAAGGTATTACTGGAATGCTTGGTAAATTAAGTGGAAAGAAGGATGAATAAGACAAATAAATAGATTTATATTATTATCGGTTAATAATATATATATTATGGCAAAATGTCCTCCTGGTGTTGTATGTTTTGAAAATTTTACATTTACATTTATTATTATTGCATTTTTTGGATTAATATATGTTATTTACTCTAAGCAAACAAATGTTAATATTCAATTAGAAGAAACTAACATAAAAAATAGAGGTGAATCTAATTCTGGTATTTTTCCTAGACCTAGTTTCTCTTTTTCTAATGTTGAAAATGATGTTCTTATGAATCCGTATACCCCTCCTCTTAAGGATGAACGAGTAATACAATCACATGATATTAGAGGCGGCATTCCTATTAATATTAATACACGGGCAGTTGATACAAATTATAGACAAGTTGGTTTATTAAAGCGAATGGATGGCAATGAAATGATATTACCGTTAATGGGACGACCACTATATGTCGGTAGAGATAAATGGCAATATTATACCATGAGTGATACAAACAACTCTATTAAATTACCTGTATCATTTAAGTCTCGTAGCTGTACAAATGAATATGGATGTGATGAAATATCTAACGGAGATACAGTATATGTAGACGGTCTTGATGCAACATTTCAAGCAACTTTATATGATAATGCTACTATGAGATATATCCCGTTTATTTAAAAACTGCAACTTTTATATCTATTCTCTTTCTGCTTATCTATTTGCATTTGCTTAGTTCGACAATAATTATTACAATATACACTATCATTATACATATAACATGGAATAGTAATATTAGACATACAATATCCACAACTGTAACTAATAACTGTATCACTATGTGACTTATTCAACTTATATACCGTATTATTATTCTCATCTTGATAATAATTTAATTCATGGTTATATATCTCTCTGTCCATCTCTTCATATTGCTTATATGATTCAATCATAATAGGGTCACTAGATTTTTCTTTAAACTCATGATTACTAATAGACAAATATCGTGTAATTATATAATAACAGTTCAATAAAATACTTGCGACCATCTTAATTTCTTACTTTTATATTAGATTATATTTGATATAAAAGTATTCAATTTTATTTTATTTAAACTCCTAATGTTGAGAGATTATTTAAAGTTTCCTTAGCATTATTTTTTGCATAATTTTTAACAATAACATTACCGTCCTTGGGTATAAATATACTTAAATCAACACGTTTAATTGTGTCATTAAATGATGTTTCATTAATTTGTACATTTATATTTGGGTCTTCATTGGATACTGGTTCAGCAACTGGAATTCCAGTTGCTGCTTCAGGTGCTTTTCCTGATTCTGTTCCAGGTGCTGATCCAGGTGCTGATCCATCTCCTGGTGCTGTTCCTGATGCTGTTCCAGGTGCCGATCCTGGTGGGGCACTAGGAGCTGGAAACTTTACATTTTTACAATCAAACAGATTTTCGGTTTTATCCCTATACTGACCACAATTTACAAATTGTAAGAACTTTTTCTTAGTTATTCCTTCAGATCCCGATTTGCCCTCATCAGTATCGGCACCACCAGACTGTGTGTCTTTTGGTAATTCAAATTGTGTTAATGTTCTAAATAACGAATTTGCTATTTGAGAATTGACGGGTAATTTTTTTAAAGCTTCAACATCATTAGTATCCTTACCCTTTGTAATATCATTTCGCGTAAATGGTTCAGTAAAACCTATTTTTTTTCTAATAAGTAATGCATTTTGATCATCTTTTTTAGTTAAAAATACTATAAATTTAACTTGAGAAATTTCATCTGCACCTTTGGATAATGTATTAAATATAGCAGAAATTTCATCATTTGTTAATGGTTTACTTTCATTAGAAGCATCTTCTTGTTTAGACTCTGCTTGTCCTGTGGGTTGTTCTTGTTTAGATTCTGCTTGTCCTGTGGGTTCTTCTTGTCCCGTAGGTACATTATTACTTTTAAATTTATTATTTGGATGCATTTCATTAAATTTTTCTTGATATATATCTATAGCATTTGCAATAGAGCTTTCACATTTTTCACCTATATTTTTTACCAGTAAATCATAAAATCGATCAAGTTTTTCTTCAGCTTGTTTCAAATCATTTGGAACAAAATTGTAATCCATATCTTCTCCTTTAAATAAATCCATACATTCTTTATCTATATGATAATGCTTAGGATCTTTATTAAATTTGACTTTAAAATTATCTACATAGGTACTCCATATTTCAAGTAGTTTGAACATTGTAGCTTCATCATCTTCACATGTTTTAAATAAATCCTGTATTTTATCGTATTTATCGTTTGCATCATCTTCGTTTTCTGGGACAGTATCATCTAGAGAAGATATATCACATTTACTACTTTTACTTGAAGTTGAACCTAAACCCATTGCTGGGTCAGTATCAGGATCAGGTTGTTGTGCTTTAGCATCGTCTTTTTTTGGTGACAACTCGGGTTGCAGTAATAAATCAAAATGTTTTTGTCCCTTATTTATAATATAAATAACATTTTTACCACAATCGGAATTATCCGGTTCATTATCTAATAATATACCAGATTTATCTATAAATTGAAGACCTTGATTTATTCCGGTTGTATCAGGTGTATTAATTGCAATGCATACATTAAATAATTTTGCAATAATAGCAGCCTCATTTTCTTCGCCCCATTCATTTTTTGTAATTCTATTAAAAGTATTATATATCTTAGTAACACCGCCAAATGTTTCTATAAACTTAGAATCATCTTTGGTTATATTTGCACAAATATAAGTTGCTAATACATCTTTAAAATTACCTATGTATTTCGGAAGAGAATTTCCCTTAACTACCTTTTGTGGCTTCCAACCAGGTATTTCATTATATTTACCATATTTATTTATAAGAATACCCGCAATAATAGCTTCATATAAACAATCTCCGTCACCAATAATATCATATTCACGATAGTCGATATCATTAATTTTGTTTATTTTCAATGAGTCCCATTTCATGGTAATACTTTGACTAATGTCCTTTGATAATATAGGAATATCTTTATCAATAGTAGATCCTAATTTAGGTAATCCCTTACAAGCTTGAGAAATGAGCTCTTTATTTTTTTTAGCATTTTCATTATATTTGGCTTTTACATCAGCGTCTTGTTCTGCAGTTCTTGGTGGCATTTTTTTATCAGGCATAATGTCTGGTACACTAATATTATATTTACCACGAGTAGAACTGTCTAATCCTAAATCTGTAAGACTTTTTTCCCATATGTTTCGCAGTAGCATTGTTTCATCTGCATTTTTTTTTGATTTATAATATCCTTGTAAATAATCAATAATAGTCTTTCTTGCATCTTCTAAACAATCCATATTAGTGGCAGCTGTAAAATACTTGTTCATGATATCTTTTCTTTTATCATTTTTCATTTTAATAAATTCATTTATAGTAGGAGCCTCTTTATAATTACAATTACCAGCACCACCGACATAAATTTTCAATGTTTTGTTTTTCATATTTCTATGCTTTTTATGTTTTTTCTCCGATATATGCTTAGACTTTTTCTTTCTGCGATTATTAAATTTTTTTCTAGTATCGTTTTTTTTATTCTTAATCTTATTAAGTTTATTCTTTGATAATTTCATTTATATATAATACTTTTAGAAAAAGTATTAACGGGTTTTTTATTTTATAAAGTTATATTAATATGGTTGTAATAGTTAGTTGTGAAAAAGCGACATCACCTGTGGATATAAATCAAAAAAAAATAATGGGACCATGTAGTTTAAAATGTGATTACAATTATAATTATGGAACATATACCCCCAATATTACAAATAAGGATGATTATCTATCGTTAAATTATACAGGTAAAAGTAATCCTGTTAAATATAATGACTTAAATTATGAGGTGGTAGATGTGAGAATATATCATAGTTCATTACATCAGTATAATGGCGTCCATGCAGCTGGAGAGATATTAATAATACATGGTGGATCTGGAAAAAATTTAATTGTAAGTATTCCATTTCAAGTAGGTAGCAAACAAGATAAAGGGTCTGAGCAATTGGGGAAAGTATTATCAGAAGCAGCTACGAGAACTCCGACAAACACTGATTCAGTAACATTATCTATAGGGGATTTTTCATTAGGAAATTTTATTCCTGATAAAAAGGGATTTTATTCATATACAGGAACATTACCATATACTCCTTGTAATGGAACATACCAATATATCGTATATTCGGAAGAGAATTCGTTAAATATATCAGAGAAAATTTACAAAAAATTAAAAAATATTACCCAATCAGTAATAACTCCAGTTAAAACAAATAATGTATTTTATAATAAAAATGGAGCTAATTTAGGAAATAAAGTCGATGATATTTATATAGACTGTCAACCTGTGGGCTCAGATGGCCAATTGTTAGTAAATGAATCTGTAACGTCTGGTAGTATAGGTGGAGGAGATATTAATATGGAAAAAATAGAGCCATTATTATGGGCTATTGTAGCAATAATAGGTGCTGTAGCAATATCAAAGGGTATAGAATATGTATTAAATCATTTTAAAAAAAATAAGAGTAAATAATTAATATTTTCTCTCTACCTCCCAAATATAAAATGTATATAGTATCAAAAATATTATATACATTTATTAAATTAAATAATAAATTGTGATGAGGTTACAACATCAGCTGCATCGTGTGTATTATCGGCTGCAGGTTTATAGTGTAGATGGTTGGGTCCAGATGTTTCTACTAATGGAGCCATTTGTTTAACAACCTCTTCTTCTAAAGTGACAGGGAATTGATTAAATGCGGAAAAATGTTTTCCCTTTTTCATTTCTGTTGGTAAAAATCTACTAATAGCAGCTGTACCAGTTGTAGAACTAGATCTTTTAATTAATTCATATGCTGCGAATAATGCAACAACGCCTACAATAGGATTAGAATGAGCTACTAAGAAAAAAGCCACCATTAATACGACAATATTGCCGTAAATACTATCAATCATTCCGGCAACTGCATGAGGAGTGTGAATACCTGAAATAATGTATAATACTAATACAATTAATAGCACTAGATGATGACGACTACTCTTTTTGAATAAATCTTTGTATGATTCCATATATCATATTATTATATTTTTTATTTTATTCAAATGTGAATTTCTAAATATTAATAAAAATTGATTAAACATAATAATTTATTAAACTAATAAAGAATAATGAGTTATATCGGAAAAAAAGGATATTCAATTTATAAAAGTGATTTAACGAATAAAGAACAAATATATATTCGTAATGAATTAAGCGTTAAACCATATCTGCCTAAATCACCTATTCAACCTGAACCATTTCCTGTATATCGAGAATCTCCCTTAAAGTTTTATCTACCTAGATATTTTGGTATTGAACACTTTGGAGTCGCCACCAATAATAAACTATCATTGGGTGATGATATAGATGTTACATTTAATGGCGAAATGAGAGATTATCAAATTAATATTGTAGATAAATATATTAAATCAGTTGCTGAAAGTGGTGGCGGACTATTAGATGTTGATCCTGGTAAAGGAAAAACTGTTATGGCGCTTAATATTATATCAAAATTAAAAAAGAAAACATTAGTTATTGTGCACAAATCATTTCTATTAAATCAATGGATAGAAAGAATTCAACAATTCTTGCCTACTGCCCGTGTAGGAAAAATTCAAGGACAAATAATCGATATTGAAGATAAGGATATTGTAATTGGTATGTTACAGTCATTAAGTCAAAAAGAATACCCAGAAAATATGTTTGATTCTTTTGGTATTTCTATTTATGATGAAACACATCATTTAGGTGCAGAAGTTTTTAGTAAGTCGATGATGAAATGCATTACAAATTATACATTAGGTTTATCTGGAACTATGCAAAGAAAAGACGGTCTCACAAAAGTATTTAAAATGTTTCTAGGGGATATTATACATAAAGAAAAAAGTAATACCACTGAACATAAAGTAATAGTTAAATCAATTCAATATAAAGTAGATGATGAAGAATTTAACGAAATTAAATATGATTACAGAGGAAATCCATTATATAGTACAATGATTTCCAAGTTATGTAATTATAATCATCGGTCCGAATTTATATTAAAAGTATTAAAAAATGAATTAGAAATTAATAATGAACAACAGATCATGATCCTAGCACATAACAAAACATTGATTACATATTTATTTAAAGCAATTGAGCATAGAAATATTGGTACAGTTGGTTATTATATTGGGGGTATGAAGGAAGAACAATTAAAGCAAAGTGAAAGTAAAAAAATTATTATAGCTACATATGCAATGGCTTCTGAAGGATTAGATATAAAAACATTGACTACTTTAATTATGGCGTCGCCCAAAACAGATGTTTGTCAATCTGTTGGTAGAATCTTAAGAACAAAGCATACCAATCCATTGGTAATAGATATAGTTGATAGTCATGATATATTTGCTAAACAATGGCAGAAAAGAAGACAATATTATATTAAACAGAAATATAACATTATATCTAGTAACAATAATGACTATTTTGAAAATAAATGGGATACAGTATATGATCCTGAAAAAAATGATAAATCTTTGAAAAAAATAAAGAAAAAAGATGAACCCTTAAAAGGTGTATGTCTTATTAAATTATAATTTAACCCATAACCTCATTATAAGGAGGTTTATCACCTAGATGTTTCCAAGTATTCATACAGTCATTTCTTACTGTAATAGGAGGAGGAGTTGCTAAATTAGATTCATAGTTTCTAAGTGTTACACCACCAGTAGAATATGAAGGAGTGTTTGCTACATTAGACATATATTGACTGTAACCACCTCTTTGTTTTTTAGTTGATTTTCTTTTTCTATTACCACCTTTTTTCTTATGTGTCTTTCTTTTAGGGCCCTTTTTCTTGTGGGTCTTTCTTTTAGGACCCTTTCTCTTGTGTGTCTTTCTCTTGTGTGTCTTTCTCTTTTTACCACCACATTGACTATTTAATCCTCTAGAAATTGGAGGATAGCCTGATCCAGCAAATACTGATAAGTTTTCGCCTTCAGATGGCTTATAAGAATAATAAGGATAACCTCCAGTTCCGTAACTATAACCACTACCACCACTTTGAGAAGAAGCCATCATATTAGTATCTGAATTAATACCTTCATTTTGATATTTTGAAAATCCAGCTAAATGAACAGAACCGTTCATATTTACTCCAGATGTAGGTGCAAGCTCTTGATTCTTTGAAAACCCATATCCATTACCTCCCTTTTGTTTTTTATGACATTGACACATGCAGTTATGACAAGGACATTTGCATGATTTTCGACATCTATTCTTGTTTTTGCATCTGCAATTACATCCACATCCACACCCTTTTGAACCACCTTTAATTACATTAAATAATCCTTTTTGGTTTAATGCCTCAGCACTACAAGAAGGACCACCACATCCACTAACAGGACCTACTTTACTAGGAATTCCTGGACTTGGATTATGAGAATTTGTACTATTTGCGAATGACATATATATATATATTGCATAAAAAAGTATTACCTCTTAATTATATCCGACTTACAAACGACGGGTTTGTTTTGAATTTTTTTTAAAGGAATATATTTATTATATTTGTTGTTAAATACGCATTCCATATTTACACATTTATTTAAATCAACATATTTGTCATCATTCATATTTTCAAATTCATCTTCATCATCGCTTTCTTCTAAAGCATCAAGATTGTTGTTCTCCTTAATAGTTCTAAATATATCGTTCATCATTTTACTAGTCTTATAATCAGGTATGGCTGCAATGTCATATTTTTCTAGTTCATTTACTTTATTTATAAAATATAAATTATAAATATCATTTTTAATATCAGCTTTAACTGAAAAAACAACACTATCATTATCTAATTCATTTTTTTTGTATAATGTACTACTATAATTAGACGAATTAGAATTATGATTTCTGTTTTGAATAGAATAAACATCATATGATACATTTTTACATGTATTAATCGCATCTTGAAAACTATTTTCAATAACTGGAATAGACAATGCTATACCATTTTTTCCTAATATACATGATTTAATTTCGTTACTTAAAATATCATTTATAAGAATTAATTTATTTTTTTCTTTTAAATGCTCTACACTCTTTCCTTTATAGTAATGAATATTTTCAATGGAAAAATATTTATTAGAATTTATGTTAAATAATGTACCATAAAAAAGCGTCCCTAATACTATTTTCTTTTCAAATATTTGTGGGACAATAAACATATTTCGTATGTTTTTTTGGGTTCCTTGATTTATTTCAATAAATATGCATACTTTTTTATCTTCAAAATATGTGAACCATACTAGATGTTTCTTACCTTTTGGTATAATAACATACATGTCGCTAAAAACTTTCTTATGAATATTTTCGTAAGAAAGTTTCGAATTAGGTAATCGTTTTAATAATTGACTTTGTTTATGATTATGGATATTCATATTATTATATATTTATTACACTAATTTAACTTTAAATAATTTATTATATATATAATAGATCTCATACACAAGGTTTTCCCACAATATCTAAAAGGAAGAATAAGCACTAGAACCCATTGTGTCAGCTGTCATAAGTCCGTCCATTTGATTAACATTCGGCGTTGAACTAATATTCATAGCTGCATTTTCATTTATATTATTTAAAGATGTCTTTTTACTGCTTAGCTCTTTTAAATAATTTTTTAATTCGTCCTTCATATTTTCATTTGTTTCTTTGCTATATTGTGGTTTAATATTACTTTCTTTCATAGTGTCAAAAAGGGTTTCATATTGTTTTTGCGGTTTATTTACTAAATCTTTTACTTTTGGTATTGTAAGATTTGTTTTAAAAAAAGTAAATAAATAATGAACTAATATTATTAAAATTAAAGATATAATTGTCATTTGGATTATCCATGGAAGCATAGTATTATATATTAATTATAAAGTTTTAATAGGGATAAAAACGTAATCATGTCTTCTTTGATTGATTCAGTAATTTCTTTCTCATTTGTTTCAAAATAATATTTTGTATCATCTTCGATATATAATGTTAGTAAGCTATTTGTATCTAACTTGTATTTATCCACATTTTTCTTGTTATATTTCAATGCAATTGGTATATAGAATGTCTCTTCTTTTTCAATATTATTATTAATTAAATTATATTTGAAATTTTCACTTAACTCATATCTACTTATTATTTCTGGCCGTTTCATTTTAAATATCTTGTTGTTTGTTATTTCGTAAATTATCTCTTCTGACTCAAAAGTTAAAGTATTAAATGATTTCAAAAAATATGACAGAATAGCATGAGCATTTATTTTTCGCCCACTATATTTAATATCTTCTATTAGCATTAATATATATATATGAAACCATTTAAACCTATTATGCAAAACAATATTATTATGACCAACACAATCCTTATTGAAAAAACCGGTGAATTAAAAATATGCAAATTTAATATTGATAAAGATGAATTATATAAAAAATGTAAATTTAAAAAGGTAGATAATTTTGAGTTAAGACACACATTCAAAGCAAAAAAAAATAAATATGATTTCTACTGTGTTAAATTATATGCACGAGATACAGGTAAAGCAAATACCGAAAATAAATATGATTTACCTCCACCAATTGATAATATTTTATATTTTGGTACTATGATTCTAGTGGCCCATGACCAGGATGATACTATTGTTGATATTTCGATTGAAGATTGGGAAAAATGTTATGAAGATTTATTTGGAGGATTTGAAAATCTTGCAGATTCTGCTGCAAATGATGATTTAGAAGAGGATGAATTAGATGATATTCCTGACGATATGAAGACTAAATCTGGCTATTTAAAAGATGATTTTGTAGTAGACGATAATGTTATTGAAAATGGCTCAGGAACTAGTGATGAACCATCATGGTCAGATGGTGACGATAATTCAGAATTAGAATATGAGGATTATTCGTATAGTGATGAAGATGAATAAAATATAAAAAAATAAAAAATATATTATTATATTTTATAATGAATATGGATAAAATAGATTTTGACTCGGTAAAAGTAAAATTATCCGATTATAAATTTGAACCTGATATAGAATTGAATGATATAAAGAAACTAATAGATCCTGTAATAAATAAAATGGATATGCCTAAATCATTTAGCAAGAATAATCTATCTAAATTTTTGCAACCCGATATATTGAAATTATTCAATGATATTATTTTTCCAACACAAAATTTTTTTAAATACAATGTTCTTAATAATCCTGTAACAATAAAAAATTATTTTTTACTTATTGACAATATTATATTTTACATTTTGCAAAACCCTAGATCACTTGACCCTATTAATAAAAATAAAAGTGATTTGTCAAAAATAGTTAAGCAAATGTGTATCTTATATTTAAAAAAACCAAGTATAGTTAAAAAAATAAAAACTTTTTTGGAAAAAGCTTATAATGTTCCACAAATTAAAACATTACAGTATGTCTTAGATAATACTACGAAAGAAGAATGGATTACATCAAAAGAGTTTAAACAAAAAAAATCACAAAGTAACCCTCCTAATAAAAAAAGAAATAAACCTGCATCTAATGTAGATGATGTCGGACCAAACGCAATGAAACAATCTGGAGGCGCCGATTCTTCAAATGAAACAAGTAGTGCTCCATCTACCCCCATTGATTCAGGTGTTGTAGCAAGCTATATGTTGGGACTTGGACAAGACATTGACTCTAGTGGTCCAGCTTACATGAGTCGTACTGATGCAACTAACGAACTATTATCTAATGCTTTTGCATCATATGATGAAAGATCTGCTATAGGCGATGAGATAATTGAGATTGGTGCTGCTAATGCTGATCCTAATACTGTTAGGCAAGTTAATACTGCATTAAGAGAATTTAGTCAACAATTTGCGATGCAATATCCTGACATAAATTTAGCACAACCAGTATATGAACAAGAACATAGCCAATCAACACCAGGATCGGCAACATCATCGGGATCGGCAACATCATCGGGATCGGCAACATCATCGGGGTCATATGGACAACAAAAAATTGGAGGCAGCCGTGGAAGGACAACATCTGATGATGTGAATATGTTGTTTGATCCGCAATATGTAGCACCAGCAGCAGCAGGAGCAGGAACACCAGTATCACAATCAGCACCAGCACCAGCACCAGCAGCAGTACCAGAAGCAGCACCAGCACCAGTACCAGAAGCAGCACCAGCAGGAACATTAGTAGCACCAGCACCAGTATCAGCATCAGCACCAGCACCAGCACCAGCACCAGCAGCACCAGTATCAGCACCAGTATCACAACCAGCACCAGGACCATTAGTAACAATACCACAAGATCAATACAACCAACTAATACAACAACTACAACAACACAACCAACAACAACAACTAATACAACAACAAAATGCGCAATTGACTGCGAGTCATCAGGAAACGACAACGACAGTTACACGAAGTGAACTAGGAGCAGCAGAGGACGCTTTAGAACTCGCCCGTCAAGCATTCCGACAGTTTATGAATGACAACCAAGCAGAGATAAATGCTGAAAAAGCCCGCGATCCAAATTGGAAAACAGGCGATAGTGCAGTAGCACTGTTGTATCGGGATTATGTCGATGATAAGGAGGAGAAGAAGGCCGCTCTCGCTCAGGTGAACGATACTATAGCTCGTCTAGATACACGGATTGATGTCGCCCAAAACAGAATTAGTAATGATTTAATGGCCCGACAAGATAGGAGACAATTGATGATGAACATTTATTCGGTGTGTAGTTTTGTGATGTCAGCCGGATTAGGAACATTTGTATATCATATAGGAGATGGTATTGCGACGATGATTGGTCTGCTTATGACACCATTTGAGCTATTGGGTCAGTGTTTAGATGCGGTATTATCTAATCTTGCCTACTGGGTGTCTAGGCCTGAAGTCGAGATTTTTTCAACTATAGTAAATGTAATCGTTACAACACTCCAACAGTCGTCAGGAGATATTGCAATTGTGGGGTCGGTAGTTGTCTTCGTGTTGACGGGTCTTCTTCTTTATTTACTTAGTCAAATAATCTTTAACACAAGAATTAGTATTAGTAGCATAGGAATTATACCTAACTTTTTTCATATATGGGGTCTTAGATTGGAAACGGTAAACACTGATGGAGATATACGCCAGCATCAGCAGCAACGATTAGCAGATTTGCAGGTCGAACGCCGAAATATCATGTCAGATAGAAGCAGCACTGAGACAGTGGAGGTACAGCAGGCGAGGCAATTGTATCAGAACGCTCTACGCACGCAGGGCCCATGGGTGAACAGAAGGTCATTATGGCAACGCCTTACAAGGGCCGAGGATCCATTATTAATACAGTTCCGGGGAGCTACTGATGGCCAACACCCACAAGTAAGAGAATTGACGGGAGGAAAAAAAACAAAAAAAAGAAAAAGAAAAAGAAAACATAGAAAATCTTCTAAGAAAAATAAAAAGAATTCTAATAAACGGTCAAAGAAAAATAAAAAGAATTCTAAGAGAAATAAAAGGTCAAGAAAAAAATAAAAGAAGTATCAATCGATAATTAAATTTATAATGAATATGTTATTATAAATTTAAAAAAATTGATTAAAGAAATAACATTATTATTATTATTAAATAAGCAATGCCTCGTAAGATTGAAAATCCTAAAGAATTTCGCAAAAATATTGTATTAAAAATAGATGATATTTTACAAAATAAAACTGCTAGTGAAAATCTAGAAAAAGGAATATTTAATTATACTCTAGATCATGCTGATAAAATTAATGTTGTAAAGAAATGGGACAATACATATTTCAGTAGAATTTATTTAGATAGAACTAGAACTATCTATTTTAATTTACAAACTGAATCTATCCAAAAAATGATTAAAGAGAAAAAGTTGAAAGCACATAAATTAGCATTTATGACACATCAAGAAATGCAACCAGATAAATGGAATAGTCTTATTCAAGAAAAGAAAATTAGAGATGAAAATAAATATGAGCCCAAATTAGAAGCATCTACAGATGATTTTACATGTTTTAAGTGTAAATCAAAAAAATGTACATATTACCAATTACAAACGAGATCTGCGGATGAACCTATGACAACATTTGTAAGTTGTCTAGATTGTGGTAATAGATGGAAATGTTAAAGAGGAGTAATTTTATTAAGTTTCAAATCAGGAGTAATTTTATTTTTTTGATTCATAAAAAACCATAATGATAAAGATAATAATATAAATACTAATCCAAATGATCCAAATACTTCCTTTGTTTTAAAAATACAGCATTGAGAACGATCATTAGAACAACATTTAATAGTATCTCCCAAATTACACGCTGTATTATCGTCTATTTTTTCAAAAATATTACATTTATCTAAATAAAATTCTTTAGTACATCCATTTTGTAAACATTCCGAATAAGGGGATAATGTAGGACTATTTGTAGGAGGAAATGTATAATATTCCTTTATACAACATTCTTCTGGCGAATCTGCACAACAATCTGTCCATTTCCAACACGACTCGCAAGTAGTATATATATTTATTCTCTCTTCTGGATGACAACTAATATTATAGTTTGGTGAATAATTGTAATTATCCTTATGATATATACACCATTGGAAATAATATTTATTTTTACCCCCTTTACACATTTCATTCGTTAAACAAGTATTCATTTTTTACATATAATAAAAAATTAATATTATTTTAAAAATCAATTTTCTTTTTATTATATATATATATGACATTATGTCCTTTTTCACAGTATAATAATATTTTCGGAAAACCGAATACAGGGGTTCATAAGATTAGATTTATGAATGTAGCAGTAGTAGATTATATTTTAACGATAATATTAGCATTTTTTCTTACATATGTAACACATATACCAGTTGAATTAACAACAATATTTAGTTTTATTCTTGGTATAATAAGTCATATACTATTTGGTGTTAAAACCAATACAACAAAATTTCTACATATGGATTGTAAGTAAGTAATTATAATAAAAAATCGTATTATTTTATTATAATTTAAATAATTAGAGTGAATATTAAATAATTTCTAAGTCTTTGAGATGCCAATATTCAGAAGTATTGTTAGGTAGTGGTCTTCGAATAATAACTGGAATTTTCTTTTCTTCTAATTCTTTAAGTGCAATCAAATAGCCATCAATAATATTAGTTGTAAGTTTAATCATAGGTCTAGCACCATTATTAAGTTGCTTTGTGCGCTGTCCTAATATTCTAGTTTTTTCATATTTTGTTAAAATAGGAATGGTTTTGTGTAAATCGTCAACAATAATATTATCTTTATTTCGTTGAACCTTTGCTAAATTATAAATTTCATCATAATTGTTAATAAGACATTCTGGATGTTGATCGAGAATATAATTTTCTTTAATTTCTCTGTCAAATTTCTGTAAATATTCTTCGTCTTCATCTTCATCGTCGGATGAATCATAGTCAGAATCATTTTTTTCAAAGATAGTAGGTATTTCAATACTATTTTGCATTGGTTCTTCAATTATAGCAATTTTTGAGGAGTTTTTCTTTTTAGGAATTTTTTGTTCTTTTGGGATCATAACTCCAGTATCAGGGTCAAAATCACCAATATCGCTATTTACATCATCATCGTCATCCTCATCAGATAATTCGAGTTCGTCTTTATCTTCTTCAATATCTAAACCATTGTCTTGCTCTTCATCATCATCATCATCATCATCATTATTATCATCATCTGAAATATATTCTTTTGTTTCAGAATTAGCCTCTTTTTTTTTAATTTGTTGTTTTAAAGATGTAGTTTCTTCTTCAGACATCTCCATATCACTAAGTTCATTATCAGACAATTCTAGATCGCTCATTACTATAATAATATAATATATTTACTTTTTAAATATAGTTTCAATTTTATTTAAAAAAAATATTATATTATTATCATTTTTTATTTATTATTATTATAAAGTAAATTATTTTTTTTCAGTTTTCCAAACTGTATCACACTTAGCACACAAATAAATATATAGCATATTTACATCATCATATCGAATATAAATAACTTCTCTATCTGAAGATTCATCTTTATTGCTAGAGCAATCGCTATTAGGGCATTTAATCGTATTGATTCTAGGTAATGTAGGGTCCAATTTTGTAAATTCATTTATAATATGGTTAAATTTCTGCTCACTTCTTTTTAACTGAGTTTTAGAGACACAAATATTTGTTTTTGTTAGATTATCATCTTCATTACCACAGTTTCTACAGTAATATATTAGATTATTATTATCATCATCAGAAATTCTGATATAATACATGTTGTCGCATTTATCGCAAAAGTGCATAGTCTTAATATAATTATATACTATTATTTATTTCCTTTTAATTCAATTTTATATTTTAATTAATTGAAAATCATTATAAATAGTGTTCCAAGATGTTGTTATATTTAAATTATATATACCGGTTTTAATATGTTTATCAGAGATAGATTTATTACTTTCGATAATAGATTGTAGGATAGATTTATTTTTATTATATTGAGAGATAATATTGTCTTTAAATAGATCTGTATAAAAGGATAAATCCTTTACTTTATTTAATAAAATATCGTTTATACTAAATTCAAAATTTCTACATTTAATAATTTGTGAATATTTTGAACAATCAGAATGAGATTCGGTAAATCCAGGTTCATGTAATAATGGTTTATCATCCATAATGCTTAAAATAGTAAGTAATATACTTCTAATTGTCTGACATCCAGTCCATTGATCACCCTTCCATGTATTTAATATAGATAAACACATTTTTCCACTTTTATACATATTTGGATGAAATCGTGTTTTACCATCTCTATTCATAAATGAAACAACCGGAGGTCTATGTGGATAATCATATGGGAATTCGAATTTATAAAAATAGTTTCCTCCAAAATACATAGAATCAGGGGGTCCACAAATATATGCATATCCTGTTAAAATATTAGTTTCATCGTGTTTATAATATATACCTTCTTCATCTAATGGGGATTTAATAATATCTTTAATATCTTTAATCAATCTCTTAGTAGTTTCTTTCGAAATTAATACATTATCTTCTTGAGACATATTATTAATAATTATAATAATACATTTATGTATTTTTAAAATATAATAATAATAATGAAAATATATGATATGATGTATATATATATAATATGGAAAAAGAGAGATGTGAGTGTTATGAAAAAAACAAGCCGACAAGCCTAGATAAATGGAGATATAGCTTTTATACATTATTAGTATTTATATTAGTAGTGAATCCATTAACATATAAAATAATAAATAGAATTTTAGTGAAAATGTTTGGAAAAATAGCAGAAATAAAAGGGTGTCCTAATATGTTAGGATTATTAACACACAGTATAATATTTTTATTAATAGTTCGATATATAATGGATATGAATTTATAAACCGTATCTGTATGTTTATAGAAAAGTAATGTCAAAAAAAATGATAATGCATATTTATTTATTTCGTTTATTATATTTAAAGGATAAATATTAAAAAAATTGACCTAAAAATAAAATATGAATATATACCATATTAATGAATACAATGAAAAAATCATTTGATTCTTATTTAAATTCACATTACTCTCAGAAGGGGCAAGGTCACACACATACTAGGATAGGTGATCAAGCACTTTCGTTAAAAGGAGGTGTGTATACGATAAACAATAAGGATGAATTTTATAAGAAATATTATAAACATGTTTTTGAAGATGGAAAATTTGAATTTTTAACAGAAAAGCAAAATCAAGAGGTTGGTCCAATTATGATTGATTTTGATTTTCGCTATTCTACAGAAGTAGAAGAAAGAGTTCATACAGAAGAACATATTAACGATATGGTAGACATATATTTTCAAAATATTAAAGAATTAATTACAATTCCGGCGAACACCCCAGTTCCGGTATATATTTTTGAGAAAGATGATGTAAATATGCTAGATGAAGTTACAAAGGATGGTATTCATATGATTATTGGAATTCATATGGAAAGACCGTTGCAAATTATGCTAAGACAACGCATGTTAAAACAATTACCTGAAATATGGGGTGATTTACCTTTACAAAATACTTGGGATGAAGTTCTAGATGAAGGAATTACAAATGGAACAACTAACTGGCAATTATATGGTTCACGAAAACCTGGTAATCAATCGTATTTATTAAAATATCATTATGAATTAGAATTTGATTCAGATGGTGAGTTATGCCTTAATATTAATGATGTAAATACATTTGATTTAAAGAACAAATTTTGCGAATTATCAGCACAATATATGTCGCATAAACAATTTGAACTATCTGATGATGTAAAAGAAGAATTTGAACGATTCAAAGAAAATTCTAAAAAAAAATCAAAATCTAAAAATAAGTTGAAGATTGTAGATAAAAAAAATATCGACATAATGTCAGTTACATGTAAAGATGAATTAGATGCATGTGTTGAACAATTTATAGATAATATAGAAATTGCACATTATTTTATAAAAGAGACGCATTTATATACAATGTGTTTGAGTGAGAGCTTTTATACTCCATACGATAAATGGATTCGTGTAGGATGGGCATTAAAAAATAGTCATGAATCATTATTTATTACATGGATTGCTTTCAGTGCTCAGTCAAGTAAATTTGATTTTGATAAAATCCCAGATTATTATGAGATGTGGGAATCGTGGGATAAAGCAAACGCAGATAGTTTAACTTTCCGCTCAATAATTTATTGGGCAAAAAATGATAATTTTGCAAAATATAAAGAAGTAAGGGAAGAAACTATCGACTATTTTGTAGAAAAAACTATTGATAATTTTACAGACTTTGATGTAGCAATTGTATTGTATCATATTTACAAAGATGATTTTACATGTGTTTCAATTAAAAAAGATTTGTGGTATATATACCAAAACCATAGATGGATAGAAAATGAAGGTGGAACTGGTCTAAGAATGGCTATTTCAAAGGAGTTATTTAATATCTACTACAACAAACAAAATAAATTAGTTGATTATTTGGGAAGTGGTGCTATTGATATGAGTAGTGAGAAAGCCACAGTATTACAAAAAAGAGCTAAATTAATTGGCGAACATTGTTGTAATCTAAAGCGTCGTGGAATTAAAGATAATATTATGAGGGAAGCTAAGGAGATCTTCTATGACAAGGATTTTATTGAAAAAATAGATGCTAATCCAAGATTATTATGTTTTAATAATGGTGTAATTGATTTTAATGAACAGATTTTCAGAAAGGGTAAACCCGATGATTACTTGTCTAAATCGACAAATATTAATTATATAAAATTAGATACAGTTAAACATAAAAAAACGATAGACGAATTGAATTATTTCATGCGTCAATTATTTCCAAAAGATGATCTTAGGAACTATATGTGGGATCATCTTGCATCATCACTAATTGGTGAGAATAATGATCAGACATTTAATATTTATAATGGTTCTGGAAGTAATGGTAAATCCAAACTAGTTGACCTTATGACAAAAGGGTTAGGTGATTATCTTGGTCAAGTACCGATTCAGTTAGTAACAGCTAAGAGAAATACTATCGGTTCTACATCTTCTGAAATAGTTCAATTAAAAGGTGTTCGATATGCTGTTATGCAAGAACCTAGTAAAGGAGATAAACTAAATGAAGGTATTATGAAGGAAATTACAGGCGGTGATAAATTACAAGGTCGGGCATTATTCAGAGATAGTATTACATTTACACCTCAATTTAAATTAGTTGTATGTACTAACACATTGCTAGATGTGGGTAGTAACGATGAGGGTACATGGAGAAGAATTTGTGTTTGCGAATTTATTTCTAAGTTTTGCAAAAAAGAAGATTTTGACGATGATAGAGATCATCAATTTGAAATTGACAAACAAATTGGAGAGAAATTTGCAACATGGGCTCCTATATTCATTTCTATGTTAATTGAAAAGACATATATCACCAAGGGTCTTGTTAATATTTGTGCTGCAGTAAAATCTAGTAGTCTTAGCTACAGAAATACTCAAGACTTTTACAGCGAATTTGTATCCGACAAGGTTAAAAAATCGGTCGGCTCGAAAATCAAGGAAACAAGTTTATATGAAGTATTTAAATCGTGGTTTCAATTACATCATGGAAAGAATGTACCAAAAGGTAGAGAATTATTTGAATATATGACTAAGCGATTTGGCAAGAAAGTTAGAGGAGTATGGAATAATGTATCAATCGTTTATGATGATTATGATCCAGAACTAGATGAATATAATGATGATTAACAATAACTATAATAAAAAATATAAATATATACTAATATTTTTTATTTACATTTTTCCATATAAATAAACCCACTTTGTATCACTTTTAATCCAATTAAAAAATCCTACTATAAATTTAATAATCATAAAAATAACATATGGATATACAGCTAAAAGTGCTACTTGTATCCATAATTTTACATCACCTTGTTGTTTGGTAATAATAATACCTACTATTAGTAAAAATATTAATAACCAATATTTATTTTGAAAATGATTTGCCCACCAACTAATCCAATCATTTTGCTCATTTTCATAATAGGTCTTTCTATCAGAAATTTCTATTGAATGAATTTCGCCTTCTATTATTTTTTTTAGTTTTATATTTTGTTTAACCAACATATCATATAGATCTTTTGTGTTTATTAAGCTATTTTCAACTTGTACAGTTATATCATATTCTCTGTTTAACATATTCATCATGCGTTTATGTTTATCTAATAATTCTCTCTGTTTATTTAAAGCTGTTTGCCAATATCTCTCATTCTGTAGTTCAGATTCTCGAGCAACTGCGTTATTTTTTATATCATTTTGATCTTTTATATACGAGTTCAAAAAATCTTGAGCTTGGGTCATTACATCACCCAATTGCTTATTATATTTATTTGTATCTAGTTTTTTATCTAAATCATCGGCTGTAATACATTTACTTGGATCGTCTTTCGCTGAATCTTGTTTTTCTACATCTGGATTTGACATTTATATTATTAATATATTATGATATTTAAAACTTAGCATAATCATCGCTATTATTATACCCTGTAACAACAGATGAATTTGGAAATAAATCAATATTCACATTTGGCTTACTAAAAGCTCCTTGTAAGCACTTTTCGCCTACAAACCCTTCGCTAGTTGTACTTTTATATGATGGTGTTACACATTGTTTGTTTGTGTCATCCCATACTGTACCAAAATCATTGCCTTCAGGACAACAGGTTTCACCAACACAATTTAATGTTGGCGCACTTAATGATGGCTGATCAATTTCATTAGTATCACCTGATAAATCTTGTGCATCAGCGTCAAATGGAAAGGTGTATTCATCAAATACCATATTATCTCTTCTCATAACATCAATTACTTGTAAACCAACTACAACTATAGCTAATCCTGATAATACACCAATAATTGCTAATGCAATATTTTTTGGTATTATCGATTTTTTCATAAGAATTCCTAAAATTAATATTGGTACGCAAAAATAAACAACGGTTTTCATAATACCTGATTGGGTTGAATATTTACTGCTATAATAATCATTAATTTCAGCCATTCTTACTTTATTTGCTCTTCTGTTTTGTAATTGGTTTAAATTTTTTTTAGCAATATTTAATTCATTTCCAACTACTCCTACAACAGCCGTTTCATCTACTAATGAATTTCTTGCTTCTGCTACACTTGCTTGTGTTGAAGCATAACTAGAGGATAAACTTTTATATAAAGATGTTTTCAATTTTTGAAGTTCTTTAATTTGAGATAAAATATTATTTTGCTCGCTTAAATCAGGAGCTGACTGAACGCTTATTTCTTCTAAAGATGAATATAAAGTGCGAATTTGTCGTTCTATATTACTAATAGTAGTAACAATTTGTGTTTCCCTTACTTGTTCTTGTTGAATCTGTCGATTATCCATTATATATATATTATCACAAGAGATAATATATATAATTATATCATTTTTCATTTTTTATTTTTCATTATTCATTATTTATTTTGCTAATTTCATGGCTCCGTATGTTGTTCCTAATGCTAAAATACTCCAAATAATATATTGTTTATTATAACTTAACATGTTTAACTCGCCATCTTCTTCTAATGCTGTATCATGCTTTAATAAATTCTTTGCAGCCTTTATTTCCTTATACACATTCTCATATTGTTTTAATTTATCATGTAATGTATTGTATTCTTTAACTAATCTATTATTTAAAATTATATCTTGCTTTGATAATTCTTTAATTTTATATTTTATCTTATCTAATATCGCTTGTAATTTCTTATATTGATTATTTATTGATTGCATATCTCTCTCAGAAATAGTTCCTAGTGCGCATGTAGATTTCAATGTCATTTGTGGCCCTTGGCTATATTGGCCATATTGTGTATCCCACATATCATTTTGACTTGCAAAATTAATATCTGTACTGTTACAACTTTTATTTAAATTTAATTCGGGTGCTCTTACATACAACTGAGTTCCATTTGTTACTTTGTGTCTATTTCCAGATGGCCACATGTTGCTATTTTTCAACCAATATTGTCCTGTAGATGGTTTAAATGAAAATCCGGCACATCCATCGGTTTCATCACACATATTTTTTATATCTGCTGTATCATTTGCAGTTCCACTTTTGATATCATTTCCCCTTGACCCATATCCATTTAATACTTGATATTTTCCAGGACTTCCTTTTGACCCTCTTTTAAATAACTCTCCTTCTGGAATATTTCTTGCTTTTAAATCATCTGTAATATGATATGATTTTCCCAAGGTTGAATTATTTGCACCCTCTGTTGTGTATCTTGAGTAAACTGGAACAGGTGGGTGCCATGTTCTTCCCCAACTCCAATCACCTAATCCACCCCATCCACCCCATCCCCAATCTCCTCCTCCTCCCCATCCACCCCAATTCCAATCCCAGCCACTTCCACCACCGCCGCCGCCGCCGCCGCCGCCTCCGCCTCTCCTGCTGCTACTATGACTTGGACCATAACCACAATTCTCATATCCTTCTTTCATTGATCCTGTAAACCATTCAAAACCTCCAGTATAATATCCTGGTATTTCACCACCAATTTTTTTACCATCTTTCGAACCACAATATTTACCGTCTTTTGATTGATTTGCACTACCGCCTACATAACATTTACCACCACTTCCCATATGAAATATATTCGATCCTTTATCTGCTGCACGTTGCGCACATGTTTCATATGATGTATTACCTAAATCGCTTTGGTATTCTCCAGGCCAACCTGCTTTACATCCAGTATAATCAGGTCCTTTTGTAGTAGTTGCAGGTTGTGTTATATATAAATTTTGTCCAGCACCACCACATGTTTGTTTTTCTACCATATTACTTCCTCGTATTAATTCAACACCATCCATCTTTACTATCTCTCCTTGTGGAGCATTGCTTATTGTATAATCTTGACCTTCGTCTGCTGTTACTGTTTTGGCTTTAGCCCAGTCTGCAGGACATTGTGCTCTACTTTGTACAGAATTTGCTATACTTGGACTTGAAATCCATTTCCAAACACCTCTATCTGTAACATATCCAACTGCACCACCATCACTTACATAGGTATTTGCAAATTTATTTTTATTGTGATTACTAGCATTTACATATTTCTGTGAATTATCAATTAAATTTTTTATAGATTGGTTATACATTTCTAATTCTCTCAAATATTCGGTCTCTAATTCTTTTAATTCATCAAAATCATTTATATTTTTTTTCATTACGGGTCCACCACATTGTTTTTTATCTAATTTAATCTTGAATACTTGTCTTCTAGAACTATTTAATGTTTCGCTATGTACTGTCGTATGATTTCTATCAATCAATGTTAAAATTGCTCCTTTCAATCTATCTTGACAACAATCAGGACGATTATACACAACTATTGATTTTACATTAACTTCTTTGCCTAAATCTACTTCCCACCATCCACCTGCTGGAGATGATGTACAAGCACTATTCGGCCATGATTCATTATTTTGAATATTTCCATTTATAGCCATATAAGGATTTGTCCCTTTATATAAAGAACTCATTCTAGCTGTTGGTGTGCCTGGTAATCTTTCTCTTATTCTACACATATGATTTTTATCATTATTTCCAGTAACACTAGGATCTCTATATATCCAACAATTCGGATTTAATCCCTCTGTCGATTCTTCTGTTTGGATTTCATAGGCACTACATTTCTCTCCAGACGCCATTCCATAATTATCATTACATCTTTGTTCACATTGTTCAGTAGTAAGTTGTCCCATATATTTTGAACCAGGTGTACCTACTGTTTCTCCATCATTAGTTTTTTTTCTACAATAACCTTGAGTTAATTTGTAATCATTAGAATAATTTTTCATCAATGCAACATTTACTCCATTTTCATCGTAAACTTCTACTTCTTGAATAGTTAAATATTGATTTGTTTGTGCTATTCTTACATATCTTATTTTATCTACCTCACACATTACTCTCTGACCAGGATCAGACCTATCTGGAATTAAAAATTTAGTATTATTTTTCTTTTGTTGTGATGTTGAATAAACCTCAAAACCTTCGGACACTTTATCTAAATCCTTTTTCATAGATGATTCTTTCATTTTTCTATTCTGTATATAAAAATTTCCATCTGAAACATTTCTACTCATTATTAATATATTATAATAAAATATAATAATAATTTTAAACATCATCTACAAGTAAATCAGAAATACTATCCCATGTTTTTCCACCATAGTCTACTAACTGTCTGTAATAATAAGAAAATAATAATACAGCCCATACACTTACAAATATGTAAGTTATAGGTGAAATAGCTTCACTATCAGTTGTATATAAATGTAAAACTAATCCTATTGTTAAAATTACAATCAATATCCATAACAGATAAACAACATAACTAGAACTTCTTCTAATATCACCATCCTCTTCAACTGCTTCGGCATCTGGTTCGTCTAATATTTTATTAATAGCAATTCGTTTTTTATCTAACTTTTCCAATATGGTTTCCATCTTAGAATTTGTTATACCTAATTCTAAATTAACCATATCCTTTGTTTTTAATAAACCAATTGAATTACGATTTTGTTCTTTTTGTAATTTTTTTATTTCATTATGGATTTTTTTCATTTGTTTTAATATTTCCATTCCTTTAGTTCCACCCATTCTTGATGTACCATTTGGAGCTAATGAAGTAATTGTTTTACTTTGATATTGAGGATTTGTTTTTCCTCCTTTAACTCCTCCAAAACATGATTTATTCCATCCAGAATCTTCTGGATAATATACTACACTTGCGTACTCTTTGGATCTATCTCTAACAGCAGCTAATTTACATTCATCTATATTATCATGCTTACCTAAATATTTCCAATCATCAGTACTTTCTTCAGGATTATTAACCATTCCCATTTGATAATTCTCATCTGGAATATCATACCATAATCCACCTGTTTTTAATGGATCATGTCTGTATATTGAATCACTTGTATTTGTAATATAATAAGTTTCATTATCAGGATCTCCTGAGACAGTTTTTACTCCTGATGCTGGCTTCCCGACTCGGGTCCATACTTGCTTTCCATCAATATCTGTCTTGTAAATGTGTCTATCCAATCCAACACCAAAAACATCTGTATTATTAGAAGCATTTATCCAATTAAATTGCCAATCGGTTGTATTTCCAAATTTTTTCCATGTTCCACTTCCATTTACAGGTCTTCTCCAAGCATTTTTATTTGTATCTAAACCATAAACATATTTATTATTACAACTTAATTGAACCATTGGAGGACCTACTTTACTAGCATCAGGTTGAACAACTCCTTCTAAATATAAATCTTCTCCCCACCCTGCATCTGCATCTATTCTAGTAACAGTTAACTGATTTCCATTTACCTTTACACTAAATCTATCACCCCAACCAGGATTTTGAGCATTTACCTGCCATTTATTAACAGTCATATCATTATGTGGTAGTGTTACTACTTTATTATTTGTATTTGAAGGGCCTACATGAATAGGAATATAACTAGAACTATCAGTAGTATTATATACAGTATTACACCAACCCCCTCCTGTAATTTTATTATCTTGGTCACATGTTCCTAAACTAGTTATTCTATTCCAATCACTTCCACAAAAACATTGCCCAGCATGACCATTACCATCCTGTAAGCTAAAATATTTTTCTCCTTGACATTGTTGATTACAACCAGCTTTAGCATATATACCTTTATATGTCGGTAACATTCTGTTTCCATTATCTTTCCAATTTCCAAGAGCTTTCCATCCTAAATTTGTCTTTGGTTTAGATGCAAGAGACCATTCACCATTACATGGTTCTCTACAATACCATGTAGAATTACCTGTTCCTACCTGCCATACATAACCTCCACCTTGAGATACATTTGATGCTTTTCCACGAATTCTTTTCCAACTACCACTACCGTCTTGATTCTTTTTATAAATAGAACCAGAAGTATTAACACCCCATACTTCTTTGTCTCCACCAGTTAATTGATTTAGTCCTCCACTTATTCGTTTCCAATCTGAATCATCGCATGGTTTTTTACAATTATAAATATAATTATCCTTATTTATTCCCCAAATGTAATCTTTACCTGCAGCACTAATTTGTTTTAATCCTCCATTAATTCGTTTCCAACCACCTGATCCTTTTTGATGATCATCTACTGCTGACTGAATAATATTATCATATTCATCTTCTAAATTAGTATATTCATCTAATTTCATTTTTATTTTCCTTGACAATACACGTGAGTCTATAATTGTTTTATATTTATTAGGCTTATCTTTTATAATTTCATTTTCAAATGATGTCATTATTATATATATAAATTTATAAGAAATAAATATATATAATATTAAATTAAATTAATATGTCACTTTAATATTCTTAAATCTATTATACAAATATACTATAAATATTAATGAAAATATGGCTACAATTAAATATGTTAATGGATTAATACTTCCACCTTCTTTCCCTAAAGAACTCTTCATAGTAAGACTCAAAATTAAAACCATTAATAATATCCATACTAGGTATTGATAATAATTAGAAGTCATTCTTAATCTAGAATCTTCTTCTTCGCCAGACATTTGCATTAACATTCTGTTATTATATATTATTTTTTTATTTGAATCGTCTATTTCGTCAATATATTTTTGCAAATTTTGCTGTTGTTGCATTACATCATTATTTGCATCTTCATTTTCTAAATTTAATTGTGATACTGCAGTACTTAATTGTTGTCCTTGTGTTTTTAATTTACTATTTATTTCTTGTAATTTTGCCCATAGACCAGGATTTACATCAAGTGCTAAACATTGTTCTGTTGAGGACATAGAATTTCCACTAGGAATTAAATTATAATATTTTGATGGTACATCGACAACATTCATTTCTGCACAACTACTATTCATTTCAGTACCTTCAGGGAAAATATGTTTGTATCCTTTAATATCAATAAATGCATATTCATTATTATCTGTATTTTTTATTACCTTACCAGCCATTCCACAAGGCATACCGGTTTGAACATTAGGACCTTTACTTAATTCATCCGGTAATTCACCTTCTAATTGGGTATAATCTCTTGGACATCCTTCTGGACGACCATCATTCCACGCACTAGGACTATACCAATAATAATAACCGAAATTATTTACATAATATATAGCACCGTTCTCAGTTCTAACATTTTTACCTAAATAATCAATTATTGGTTTTTTTGCCTGATTACGATTTAATAAATCTTCGTTAAATTCTTTATATAGTTCATTATATTCTACTAATGTACGATTAAAAGAATTTTCAATATTTTCTAAACCTTCTATAGATTTCTTGTCGGTTGACGATAAATTATAATTTGACATAGACTCTACTAATGATCCTCGCTCAATTAATTTTAAATAAGGTTTTGTTAATTCAAATATTGATTTATTATAACTTATTAATTTTTTCCCTTGCTCTAGATTGAATTTTAATAAATTGTTTCCATGATTATTAAACATTTTTCTATAGATTATTGATAGAAAAATGTTTTATCATTATTATTTATCTATTTAAAATGAAATTATATATTGCACTGAATAAATATCCAAATACTAATACAATTGCAATTGATATTATATGATCCTTAAGAGTTAAATTTAATTTTTTATAAAATACGAATCCTATTATTACACCAATTAACATTACTACTACTATTTTTACCTGATCTCTATACCAATCTAATTCTCCATCAAATAATCCATCAGCAGTTAATGCGTCTTTGTGTAATAGACTCGCCTCTGTTTTTAATTTTTTATTTTCTTTTTTTAATTTTCCAATATTAATATTCATCTCGTCCAATTGCTTTGACATTTTGTTAATAAGATTATTCATTTTATTCTTTAATAAAAGTCCGGTTTGATCTATTGCGTTTAACCTACCATTTTTTCTAGCCAATAAATCATGATTTCCTTTATTTTGCGGCGCAATTAATGTATTATAGTATGTCCGAGCATAATTTTCTAAATTCAATAAAAAATTTGTATTTAACTCTTTAATTTCATAATCTAGTTTTTTTATTATTTCCATATAATAATTACTGAGAACATATTCTATAATAATCTGCTGTAATTGCAGATTTACTTGATCTAACTATTTTGCATATTTCTCCTGGTCTCATTCCAATTGCCTGTGATACTGGATCGTATCTAGATATTGTAGGGAGTTCATGATCACCTTTAATATTATATCGTTGCTTCATTGCTTTAATGGCTACTTCATCTAGAATGATATGTTCAGGAACATATTCATGATTAAGAATATTAAATAGTAATCTATCTAAATTATAAATTATAATAAAGATCCCTTCGCTTTCCCAAATCTGATTTAATATATTTAATAATGGCTCATGAGGCTCTTGTTTTATAATTATTACTAATGTATCATTCTTTCCTAATGCTTGTTCTAAATGAAACAAATCATCAATATAATCATTTATATTTTCTCTTCTGAGAGTTTTTCCTAAATGATATTTTACATACACTTTCCTTTGTGGTGCATCATCGTCGGTTTTACTATTGATTAGCATGTCTAATTGTTTATTATTATTCATAGTATGAACTTCATTTACATTAAATTCTTCGTAATCACTAGTATCATATCCTTGTCTGTCTAACAAACTTAATATGGTTTTTCTAGATTTAAATAGCTTAGATATACTTTCACTTGTTTGTGCCATATTCCTTATTTATAATACAAAATTATATTTTTATTTCATTTCAATTTTATATTATAATAATTAAAATTTAATTGTTTTTTTCTCTCCACCTTCTTCTTTTTCTTCTTCTTTTTCTTCTTCATTATCTATTTTACTATTTATAATTAATTCAATACCGTCATCTCTTTTTGGTTTATCCTGATCTACCACTTTAACTAGTTCTTCTATTCTATCTATAGCTTTATCCTCTGATTCAGTATCTATCTCAATTTCGGGTGGTGTACTTGTTGTTTCTATACTTGGTTGATTAGGCATAATTACAACTGGTTTATCAGAATCTAACACTAATACTCTACTTCCGGATGGTGGTGGTGGTGATGGTGTGTTAGGATTATATGGAGGACTACTTGATGGTGTGTTAGGATTATATGCTGGTGACCCCGGTGCGTATGGAGGTGAATTTGGGTCATATTCTGGAGTTCCTGGGGGTGGATAATCTGGTGAGCCTGGTGCATATGCTGGTGACCCTGGTGCATATGCTGGTGACCCAGGTGCATATGGTGGTGATTCCGGAGAATTAGGATTATATAATGGTGATCCTGGTGCATATGGTGGCGACCATCCTTTTTGTAAATTTCTAATATTACTTAAACTAATCGACCAATTATTCGGCTCAGGGGTATTCTTTAATTCTTCAATCATAATATTGGCCTGTATAGGTGTTTTATCATTATATAGTAATTGTTTTGAGTTCCATAAAGCAGGATATCTATTTGGTAAATCACCATCATGATCTCCTACAAACCATATCTCTGATGGTTTCCCATTTTTATCTAATATAATAGAATTATATGCCTCTCCTCGTTCTTCGTCATAACTATAAAATGACCATCCATATATTTCTGGTTCAACATATGATTGTTCTACAGGTGATTCTATAGGTTCGTTTAATTGATCAATAGGTGTATCAATATTTTCTCCTAATCCTTTATGACCTTGTTCTTGTCTATCCCTTTTTTCTTGTGCTAATGTAATCTCTAATGATTTGTCACTGTTTTTCATTTTAATTATATTATTTGAATAACCCATATTAGTTAATTGTTCTATATTATCCTCAGTAATAATTCTCATTTGAATATTCATAGCTTGTAATTCATGCATTAATAATTTAAATGCATATGGAATTTTTAATATACTAAAATTTCTACCAAATTTACTAATATTTTCAATATTTAAATTTCCATCAATGGTTTTATTAAACTTAATAGGTCCATCACACATAGGACTCAAGAAAATATTTTGACTATTATTATAAATAGCGATTGTTCCTGTATTATTGCATACAGCCATATAATATTCATCTCCTCTATGTAACATTGATTCTTGTAAAAATCCTGCAGCTCCATGTGCTATTACACCATCACGTTCCATTTCTCCAATTCTAAGACCTCCATCATTAGCACGACCTCCTACGGTTTGTCTTGTGAGTTGTTGAATAGGTCCTCTAGCTCTGTAATTTATTTTATCTTTTACCATATGTTTAAGTCTCATATAATAGGTTGGACCAATAAAAATATTAGCTTGTAACTGTTCGCCTGTCATACCATTATATAATACTTGATTTCCAGAAGAATTATACCCATTTTGAGTTAAAATTTTACCAAATGCTTCATGTGTTGAACCTTTATTAACAAATGCCGTACAATCGCCATATCCACCCATATTTAAACATGCTTTACCCATTACTGTTTCCACCAACTGACCTATAGTCATTCTCGATGGTAATGCATGAGGATTAATAATAATATCGGGTTTTATTCCGTCATCTGTAAAAGGCATATCTTGTTCTGGAATAACTAACCCAACTGTACCCTTTTGTCCACAACGACTACAAAATTTATCACCAATTGCTGGAATTCGTTCTTCTCTAATTCTTACCTTTGCTAATCTAAATCCTTCTTCATCTTCTGTCATAAATGTTTTATCGACAAATCCTAATTGTCCTTTTTTAGGATATACTGATGCATCTTGTGGTTGATTAGGATTCATTAAATTAGTCTGAACTTTACCTATAACTACCTTTTTGTCATCCATTGGAGTATTTTCCTTAATAAGACCATATTTATCTAATGTACTATAATCGTAACCATACTTGCCGCTACTTAATCCAGTCTCTTCAATATTTTGAAAATGTGAATCAATAGAGTTTTCTCCCACCTTTGAACTTTCTTCTCTTGATTCATACATATTATAATAAGTAGTTCTGAACATACCTCTCTTTAATGAGCCTTCGTTAAAGAGTATAGAATCTTCTACATTATAACCTCCATATACCATAATAGCTACAATTACATTCTCTCCATATGGATGTTCTTCATTATTAATAAATTGTAAATATCTACTCTTAACTAGAGGACATTGCCCGTTGTTTAATACTACACCCATTTTATCAATGCGTGTAAAAAAATTCGAACTATACAGTGATACTGCTTGTTTTGCTTGACCGCAAAAAAATAAATCTCTAGGTAATTGATTATTTTCAGGAAATACAATTTGATTACCCATGACTCCCAATAGTAATGATGGATGAATCTCTACATTAGTATATAATTTCTTTTTATCAAAATCATAATCACTTGATATTAAAGACATTTCTTCCTCAGATGTATCTACATAGTCTATTATACCTTCAGTTTTTTCAAGATTATCAAAATTATCAGTATCATATAAATCAGTTATTTTATAAATATTACATGTATTAACATCAAATTCTTTAATTTTTTTTGCTGAAAATCCACTTATTAAATTATTCCATGAAAAATTATTTGTATTGATTTTTTCCAGTATGGCGTTGTTTTTAAAACTGACTTCCTTATTATCAACATAGAATATAGGTCTACATAATCTACCAGAGTCTGTAAATATTACTAATTCATTTTTTTTAATATTCCAGGTACAACTTGTATAAATTGGTAATAAACCGTTTCTCTTATATTTCTTAATTAGTCTAACTATTTCACTTGCATTAGATATAACTCCTATCCATGCACCATTTAACATGACTTTTGTAACTGAATATAAATATTTGTTATTGCATTCTTCTAATAATTTCATATTGCAAATACTTCTTAAAAAATGCATCATTGGAACTCCTGAACAACCACTGGTTATATGTGCTGAAATAGACATGTGTTTATGAAATCCTACATTACCACCATCGGGCGTGTCGACAGGATCAATTATACCCCATTGAGATCCATGTAATAATCTGGGCTTTACTACTTTTGAACTTGAATCCATTGGTAAATTAATTTTTCTCAAATGAGAAATAAAACTATTATACGATAATCTATTCAAATCTTGTACAGCGCCTAAACGTTTAGTGTGTTCTTCAGAACCCCAATTTCCTTTGAATGCTTTCTTAAATCCATTTTCAACAACGCGATTTTTAAAAATAACTTCATAATTCTTAGAAATTAAAGTTTTAAAACTTTCTCCTTGATATACAGTTTTTGATTTTTTTAAATTATATTCTGTATCCATCTTCAATTTAATTTCATCTTGTTGAAGCTTATAATATTCTTTAAATAAGTCATATACTAATTTTCCAGGTACTTCAACACGTTTAAATTTAAAACTATCTCTATCAGTTGGTTGCTCTAATTTGGTATATACTAGTAATAAATTGTATACTATATATCCCAAAAAATATGCTTTTTGTTGAAAATTTAATTCTCCTATGTTCGGCATAAAGTAATTGCTTAATATATCTAATACATGTGTTACAGTATCTCCTTTTGTAAATGTACTTATATATTCTAATGCTGTTTCTTGTGTAAATATTTTTCCAGCGTCATGAATGCATGGAATAAATAAGTTTACCATAGATTCATTCTTTTCTATATCTAACAAACAATATTCAATTATTTCTTTATCAGATGTAATACCTAGAGCTCTGAATAATATGAATAATGGTATAGGTTTTCGCACATTAGGAATATTTACGACAATTTGATTATTAGTATAAATTGTAGTTGGTGATACAATTCTAACAGATAATGTTCGTTCTGGTTTAGATGCATCTTCTGAAACTGTTCTTATATCTGCTCCGTGACTATATATGTCATTGTAATTATCTCTAATATACAACATATTATCTGCAAATTTTTCTTGACTAATAATGACTTTTTCCTTACCATCAATTATAAAATAGCCTCCATAATCATTTCTACATTCACCCATATTGTATCTTACTTCACGATTTAAACCATTTAATATACATAAATCTGATTGCATCATAATAGGAAATCTACCTAAAAATAATGATTCATATGTTTCCATAGATTCAACTACAACTCCATCGTCACCTTCAATAAAATACTTTACCTCTAGATCATAATGTATTGTCATTCCATAGGTCATATTTCTTAATCTGGCTTCGTTTGGATACATATAATGTTCCCTATCTTCGTCATATATTACTGGCTTACCATAATATACTTTTGAACCATCTATACCACCTAAATATAATTCACATCTATATTTATAACTATTAGTTTTTGGATTTTGCTCTTTTTGTAATATTACCGGATTTTTCTCCTTTAGAATTTGTTTCAGTCCAGTTCTAAAAAAATCATTATAAGAATCTATATGATGTTTTACTAAAATTTGAGGATTATCATAAAAGAATTTTTCTATAATGTTCCAAGTTGTATTATTGTATTTAAGACTCATTATAATATATCTTAAGTATATTTTTTTAAAATGTAATCATTAACATATTAATTATTAATATAATCGTTTAATTTAAATTTTTAACATTTAGATATAGATAAATAGTGTTCGCAATATGAAAAATATATCTAAATAATATATTTTTCATTATAAATAATATATTTTTCATTATAAATAATATATTAATAATTATATATATTATATTAAAATGAAACCATTTGTTTCTACTTTTCGCGCAACTACATATGGAAGAGCATTTTTATTGAATGCAATAGTTACGGCAGCTGTTGCTGTTTTTGCAATTGAGATGAGAGTACAACTTGAAAATTCAAAAGGTGGTGTATATAGTTATTTCAATAAAATATTAGCAGGGAAAGATTTATCTGAAATACAAATTATGTCTATTGTTTTTTTAACAACATTCTTTGCAGCATTTATTGTTTACAATATAATGTATATTATATTTCATTATGGATCAGGTATGATGATTGATACACGAAAACACAGTTATTTGTAAAGTTAGTTATATACTTCTTCGTCTATCATAATAATAGTAGAATTTCTATATATCATAAATAATCCAAGTGCAACAAAATATGCTAATAAGGGGAAAAATAATAATATCCATGAAAGACTGCCGTATCCGTTTTTACATAATGAGTCTAATACTATTGTTGCAAATAATATATATCCTAATTTTAATAAAAATATTACTAATAAATTATCAACGGGACAATCATAATTACCTACGCATAATGTACTTTTATTTCCTATATTAGAAACAATCATTACTAATAATGTAAATATGCTCAATACAAAATAAATTGATGCAGGAGTGCACATATCTCTTATGTTTTTAAACATTATTATATGATATAATATCAGAAAAAATTATAATATTATGTCATTTATATTTTAGCTACTTGATTATTAGCATCAATGTATATTTGTCTAACACTAGAAGGTATTTGTCCAATATATTTGTACTTTTCATCAATGGGTTGCTCAGTTGACCAAGGATTATCACTCCATGGTTGGGTTTTTCCGACTAAATTGTAGTAACCACTATTTATTCCATCTTGAGCACCTCTTCCTAAATTTAATATTTCTTGAAAAAAACCACCTTTTTGTCCTTTATGTCTTTTTCTTCTTCCTAATTTTCCACCTTTTAATATTTGATCGTCGTTTGTTGAACGAGGTAATTCAATACCTCCTACAGCTACTCCATTTTTGCTCAAAGAAAAATGATTAGACATTGTTGCGCCATTTGTATCTAAACCTTCGGATGCTGAAGCACCTGGCCAGGTTGCTATATTTCCACCATCCCAAGAATATCCTACGGGTCCTGCAGCTGGACTAGAAACCATACCACCTCTCATCTTTTTACCACCATGTCTAGACATTCCTCTTTTATGAACTCCTCTGGAATAATGTCTAGTCTTTCTTAATTTATGACCTTTGTGCATTTTTTTTAAAGAAACGCGCTTAATATTTTTTTTACTTCCGCGGCGCTTTACCTTTCTACTTTTTTTATAATTTCTCTTCATAGATTTCACCATTTTATATATAATATAAATATTTTATTCAATATCAACATGTGTTAATAAATGTCTTCTACAACACATTTTATTTAATCCTAATTTGTCTAAAACTTCACCTTCAGGGGTCTTGTCAATATAGTCCTCCGTTAGATACACTACCTTATCTACTTCCATATTTCGATTCATCTTTATCTTTCGAACTTCCTTTTGATAATATTCGTATTTATTACCAATAACCTTACCACATGTAAAACATTTCACAGGAATAATCATATTTTATATTTATACATATATTAAATAATATATTTATAAATCAATTTTTTATAATATATAAATTATTCAGGACATTCAGCTCCATAACATTTATCTTTGAAATAATAAAAATCAATATCATATGTCTTTCCATTAGCATTGCGTCTAAATGTTGGACCATGTTTATCTCCTGCAAAACATTTCTCTTCGCCTCTCATTTTTGCATATACACAGCAATCTGTGGCCATACATGAATCTTTTGTTAATTGACCACAACTTTCATTTAAACCATTTCGATCACCTTCATGATGTTTGCAAAATCCTGTTTCTAAATCTATATTATCAAATCCTTCCACATCCACGACCTTTTCTATGTATGGATCTTCTACTGGTGTTAAATCAAATCCTACTATTCCAAAATAAACTATCAATGCTATTATTATTACAGCTATTGTAATCATAGGTGCAATTGCTTTTGGTACTTTACTTTCAATATTACTATTACTATTACCAAATAATCCTTTTAATGTTATTACTCCTACTATTAGTAATAATAATTTTAATATTAATCCAGTTGTATCTGTCATATATATTTTTCTAATATTTTATTATTGTAATTCAACTATTTGAATACCTTTACTTGTTTTAACTTTTTTATGTTGCTTTCCACTCTTATGAATCTTTAAATGACACTTTTCACATAATGTTAATAAATTTGCTGGATGATTTTTATGAAAATTATTTATCATATTATTATTATCTGCTTTTTCTTGATGTTGTAAATGATGTACTTCTTCACCTAAATCTTTTTTACACATCTCACATAATCCCATTATTTTATTTCTATTAAAATGCGATGTTTTAGTATTCAAGATTGTTGTCTCTTCTTTACTATACTTGCTACGCAATACATAAGCATTTTCTAGAAAATCCTCTGGTAAATGCAAAGATTTACAAACTTCTAGACCATACATACTATCACCTGGACCATCTTTTAATTTTCTATCATATATCAAACAGTCTTTTGATTTATCATATTGAACCGTTAAATGTTTTATTATTAAATTATCTAATTCTTCTATTTCATCAAATCCAACTATCTCATGTAAATGAGTAGCAAATATTGCACTTGAACTCTTTTTACTTAATGCTTGTAATCCTGATACAAATATACTTACAGCCGACTCATGTTCTGTACCTGAACATAACTCATCTCCTAATATTAAACTATTCTCATCTGATGTATTCAAAATTATTCTTAATTCGGACATTTCGACTGCAAATGTTGAGAGTCCTTTAAATAAATTATCATTTCCCAATATGCGTGTAAAAATACTTTTATATGGAACGAATTCAAAATTATCACTAGCTACATATAATCCTGCTTGAGCCATTATAATATTTATTCCTATTGCTCTTATTATACTAGTTTTTCCAACTGCATTTGTACCATATAATAACATTATATCATTATCAACTCCTAATGACACATCATTTGCTATATATAACTCATCTGTATTTAATTTTTCTATTAAAGGATGTCTTAATTGTTTCGCTATTACATATGACTTATCTCCCTCGCATATATTTGGCTTATAATACTTATGTTTTTTTGCTATATAGCACATATTCTGTAAAATATCAATAGATGAGCAAAATTGAATTATATTTTGAAATTTATTTTCGTATTCTTCTAATCCTTTTATAAACTCTTTATAAATTATAGTAATAGTATCTTTCATTTGTTGTTTTGCCTTTGTAATACTATTTGTTAATTCCATTATTTCACTGTTAAATATGTTTACATTTGACCCAGTTGCCTTGCTAGTTTGAACATCTGGATTTATATCAAAATATTCCTTTGTATTATTATTCATGAAATATAATTTTACCTTATGTGATCCATTTTCTATATTTTTCTTTAATATTACTCCTCGTCTGCTAGTACACTGGAGAGATATTCCTGATTTATCTGTTTCGTGTATTTTAATAAAATCATTTTTTTGTTTTTTCTCTCCTTTACTTATTAAATCATCATAATACATTCTAATTGCATTTAATTTATTTTCTCCATTATATAACATTTGCACATATTTATCTAAATTGCTATTTACTCCCATGTTAATAAAATTTTTATCAAAATCCATACTTGTTATTAACTTGCATATATCCATATCAAAATACTTATTGAATAGTTTTTTAAATTCATAACAATTATCCGATATATCCATAGTGATTACTTTGGATAAATAAGAGTATATTTCCGAATCAGACTCTAAGGTATTGTATATATCTTGAATCGTAGAGAGATTTTCAAAAAATAAAAATAAATTATAGGGAGTAATATTTGAAACATATATTTGTCTATTTAATTTTTCAATATCTTTTATGTATTTTAATTTATCTCTCCACGACTCCCATAAAGTGTCTTTTAATAAATACTCGGTTATATCATATTTTTCAATTAATTTCTCTCTGCTTACAGTTGGATTTAATAGTTGACTATTAAAACTTCTAACTCCCATACTAGTTATACAATTATTTAATAGACTACTGATAGATGATAATTTCCCTTTATAATTTCCATCATTTATAATATTCAATTGTTTTAAACTGTGATTTGCAAGTATCATTCTATCGCTATTATTTTCAATAAATGGTTCCTGGATCTTATTGACAAGATTTGGATTATGCTCGAATACAAAATTTAATAAAAATACATAGCTTTGAAGTGCATATGTAAATTCCATACTACTTTTAAAGAGAGATTCACTTACATTAAATGAAAAAAATTTATTAAGAATTTCCTGTTGGTATACTTGTTTTTCCGCATTTTTTACTTTATTGTTGCTGTTATTTAATATATGATACTTCTTACTATCTAGCTTTGTAAATAATATAATATCATTTAATTTCTTTTCATCCATATTTGAAATGATGATAGTTTCTTTCGGATTATATGTTGATATAAATCTTTCTAATTCATCATATGAGGTTGGATTATGTAAATTTTCGGTACATACTTCGTAATAATTACTTTTACCAGTAAAATTATCTATATTTGACATTCCAATTATAATATTCCCAGTGGTATTTATCCTACTTTTACCATGACTTTCTATCCAAATGCATGATAAATTATTTGATATACATTCACTACTCTCGTTAAAAAAAGTTCCAGGAGAGAAAATACTCATTAAACTGCGCGTAGTATTATTTGTAGGCGCATCTTGTTTATATACAACCGCGGTATATCCATTATTTACCATCTTCTCCACATATTTTTCAAGTAGTTGTGGTATGCGAGATGAAAATCCTAACATTAATACACTATCTGTTTTTTTACCCGGCGCTAATTCGGCGAATCTTCTTAAATCTATTACCTGGGTTTCGTTTATTTCACCACTATCCTTGTCTACTTTTGTATATATTTCAAAAAAAGAACCCACTTCCATTAATAACAAGGTTTTCTCTCCTAATTTACATCTATATTCATCTCTCAACTTAAAATATTCTTTTAATAAAGCCATTATGCTAGTAATATTGTTATTAACCCTTTAAATCTATTTATTATTCTATTTCTCTCTATCATATATTTTAGATATTATATGTGTCATCATTTCACAGCATTCAGAAATGGTTTTAATATAAGTTTCTAGCCGTTTAATGTATCTATATCTATCTCTTATATCTATAGCAAGTTCTGGATATAATGAACCTGTAAATTGATCATAATAATATACAGTTTCGCCAAATTCTAATCGATAATATTCTATTATCATATATTGCCTTACATTTACTACAAATATCAGTTTTTCTATTTCATCAAATAGATGATATAATAATTTACTATTTTCACAAATTATGTCATGTTTTTTCATAATATTTTTATTATTATTATGGTTGAATATATAACTTAACTTCCATTTAAAATCGAAGGTTTTTAATTCAATCATTCAAAACATATATATTATAAGTATTTAAATTTATACCTACTTAAAAAAAGGCACTAATGTATATGGATAAATCATCCTCGTTTTTACACGAATGAATAACCTGATTTTCGCATTTCGGAAAATAAGAGGATCGTTTTTATGTAGGCAACCATCCACTACATAGACGATTCATAAAATATGGAATACATGAATTAATGTAGGTTCATCAAGGTAATTACCTTCATATCAAGGGAGAAATATATACTTAAAAAAAATGAAAATCATTTGATATATGTAGTAAATTTACTTTTTTCCAATTTTCTCATTTGTCATTTGACTTTTCAAAAAAACACACAATATTCTTGTGTTGAATTTTGATTTTTGGATTTAGAATTGAAAAAAATTGCAAAAAAGTGGTTGTGAGCTTAATGCTCTCATTTTCATTTTAAAAAAAAAATATTTGTTATGACAAAAAAAATTATATATATTTATGAAATGATTTAGGGATTTTTGTGTAAGTCTAATATATACTTCCAATGGCTGACATTTTGTCCCCAAAAATCCCCAAAAATTTTAATTGTGAATGTTGTAATTATATATGTAGCAACAAAAAGGATTTTAATAAACATTTAATGACACGCAAACATGAAAATACTTACAAAGGACTTACAAATGCTGACAAAAAATCCCCAAAAATCCCCAATTTTGAATGTGACTGTGGAAATACCTACAAACATAGACAAAGTTTGTATAAACACCAAAAGAATTGCTACACATATCAAGAAGAAAATAATCCTAATAAAATTCCTATTAATAATGTAAGTATAAATACAGACATAGACAAAGAACTATTAGTAAAAATGCTTTTGAAGAATCAAGATGTAATGGAAAAAATGATGGAAATAATGCCTCAAATAGGAAATAATTCACATAATACAAATAGTCATAATATTACAAATAATCAATTTAATGTTAATATGTTTTTGAATGATCATTGCAAAAATGCTATGAATTTAACCGACTTTATTAATTCGCTTCCGATTACAAATGAAACATATGACGACACTATTGAAAACGGATTAACAAAAACTATAACAAATATGATGTTGACTGGACTTAATGAATTAGATATATTAGAACGACCTATTCATTGCACTGATGCTAGTAGGAAAACACTTTATGTAAAAGATTCAGATAAATGGGAGCGTGATAATGAATTATTACATATGGTAAATGCAATAAAAGAATTATCATTAAAGCAAAGAACTATGATAAGTAAATGGAAAGACGCAAATCAAGGATGGGACACTGATGATATGTTACAATCTAAAATGACAAACTTGGTTTTTAATTCTATGACACAAATAGAAACAGATGAAAAGGAAACGAGTAAAATTATTCGAACAATAAGCAAAAAAGTATATTTGGACAATGAAATAAAAAAAACATATATGTAATAAATAAAATATAGGATAAATTATTTTATTTATTTATTTAAAAAATTATGCATTTTTATATTATCATTTGTATTATTTATTTCTCCAGCAAGAATAGATTGTTCATATAATGACCTTAATACATCATTTGGAGCATTAGATCCTATTTTAAGTAAATTTCTCTCGTATAAATATTTTTTAACTTCGGACAGAGGCTTTTGTTTTAATAAGCCATGTTCCTTTTTAATCTTTCTTCTAGTTTTATTATTTTTTATAAATACAGATATGCTCTTATCTTTTTTTCCTAACTTATATATCGATTTTTTTGTATTTCTAGTTTTTTGTTTAATTTTTTTGTATGATTTTTTTAATTTTTTAAGCTCTTGTTGTCTATCATGAAACTGCGGCGATGACGATGTTTTTTTTAATGTTTTATTATGATATTCTCGGTATGTAGGTTTATTACCTCCCTTTAAAACTCCATATGGTGCGTCAGGATTAATAAGTGGAGTTGATGAGCTAGATAATTTTATTTCAGGAGATGTATTCGTAATGTCCGGTATTACACTAACTGGTGTTGCACTCCTTGGTTTATTTGTAATAGATGTAGATGGTTGTATATGGTTATTATCATTGATATTTGAAATTTTAATAATATTACTACTAGACGATGATTGATCGTTAAAATCGGTTGGTAAATCTACTGCGACTAATTGTGAAGATTCATTAAATGAAACATTAGGTATTTTTTTTTCTCCGCCACCGATAGGGTTTTTAAATGATTTATTTTTCTTCCTTTTCTTTTTTTTGTCATTATTTGATAATTTATTCAGATATTCTAACGAAGACATAAAATCATTGTGAAAGTCGGTATTTTCTTCAGTATTATCTTTGATTTCATCATTAACGGGTTGTTTTTTAATTTTGCTTTCTTGCTGATGTTTTTTAATTTTTTCTAATAAATTTTTTTTAACTGCACTTGGTTTTATAATTCCTGTTGGCTTTTCTTTTTTCTTACGTGTTGTATTTTTTCGCGTTTTTTTACTACCGCCATTCATTAATGCTTCGTTAAATAGAATTGTTTTTTTTTCACTCATGATATATTTTTAATTATAAAAAAATAATGTAAAAAAATACTTAGCAATAAAGAGTATGATATAATCGTTTTTTATCTTCAATTTCCTTCATTTTTTGTTGTGAATCTCCCATTTCTTTAAATATAGTAAATCCCTTTTCTAAATCTTTATGAGTAATAAAGGTTTTTTCGTCCTTTGGAAGACAAAAAACACGTCTACTATGTGCTATTTTTACTTTTGAAAATAATGTTTCCATGTCTCTACCGAAATAAGAAAAGCAGTCTTTATTTTTATTAAACCATTCATCAGAAAACGGTTCTTTAATATTCCATCCACTATCTCTAATTTGCTTTTCAAAAATTAAACGGAGTTCTGAAGGAGAATATTCATCAATTTTAAACTTCCATGTGAATCTAGATTCCATACCAGGATTATAACTAAAAAAGCAATCTTTCAGTTCTTGGTCATATCCAGCAATAATGCACATAAGGTCTTTTTTATGATCACTTAAAGCTTCATTAATAGTATCAATACTTTCTTTGGAGAAAGAATCCTTTTTTTCTTTATTTCCTAAAGCATATGCTTCGTCAATAAATAATACACCTCCGATACATTCTTTAATAACCTCTTTTGTTTTCATAGCAGTTTGTCCTAAATAGCCGGCCACTAGATCGTCTCTAGTAACTTTTTTGAAAACATTATTTTTTAATATACCTAAATTACTAAATATTTTACCCATAATTTTTGCAACTTCAGTTTTACCAGTACCTGGTGGCCCAGAAATAACCGCATGCATGTAATCAGAATTATTAGGTGAAATATTATGTAAGTCTTGAATAAAATAAATAATTTGGTCAACAATATTTTCTTTGATTGATTTCATACCGATCATATTTTGTAATTCCAGCAATGTAGGCTTAATCTTATGTAATGCGGTCATATTTACATTATATTCGACTGTATCAAGTAGAGGATATTTATCACATAAACTAATTAAATCAATGAGATTATCAATAGATGCATCAATTAAAATTTTCTCTCTAATAATAGTTTCTTCGAGTTGATCGAGTAGTTGATCATTATTATTTTCTAATTGTGGTAAATCATTTGGAATACCAGAGAAGAATGGTGTATTATATGCGTTAAAAAAATCGGCTTCACTTTGTTTTAAAAGAAATTTTAATAAAATATCCGTTTTATCCTGATCTATTTTAGGTTGATTATATTTTTTATCAATATAGTGAATTAACTTATTATCACTATTAGATTTAGTCATTATATTAGAACCATCTTTCAATTTTAAATTATTTTTTTTAAATATAATATTATAATTAGAATCGTCATGATTATTATTTATTTTTAAAGATTTTTTTTCGTTAGAATGATGTAAATGATTATTATTGTCGTTTTTAATAAAAGAATCGTCTAACGAGAGAAAAACATTATTATTTGAAGAATCTTGTGTTTTTTTAAAGCGTCGATTTCTATGTTTATTGGATTTTGTATTGCGATTATTATTCATTTATATATATAAATAAAAAAAAATCTTATTAAAAATATTAAGATATTAAAAAATGAATTTAAAAATAAATTGATGTATAAATTAACCGAAAATATGATTC
>WLWG01000349.1_pt1 | contig 48291 bp, 63 predicted proteins | sample 6712871 | NCBI WGS metagenome assembly WLWG01 (sample SAMN12718693, study PRJNA515312) | sponge metagenome | isolation source: marine sponge | host: Mycale hentscheli | place: New Zealand: South Island, Marlborough, Capsize Point | collected 2003-05-01 | reverse complement strand
CTTTTGATTGTATGTCTTTGCCTCAAACTCCTCGTCGCAATAGCCGCAAATCATTTGTCCATTCTCTTCTGCATGGATCGGTAAATAAACGACCACACACTTAAAATTAAAACTATTGCAATGACATAATCAAGCCAACTATCTATAATCATATTGCTTCCTCAAACTTTCTTTTCTCCCATGCCGCCTTCTTTTCTACGGTAAGGTTAAAACGCTTTGCGTTGTTAGTTGCACCAGCGTAGTCACGCTTACATTGTGGGCTGCAAAATAGTTTACGGTCTTCATAATCAAACCATTTACCGCAGTAATCGCAGTCACTCCGTTGGAACACCGATACCCCAAAAGTCCTGCGTGTGAATTTCAACGCAATCCTTACACAATTCAATGGTGCTGATGTGTCGTGCGTAATATTCATCACAATTTAAACACTTGTCGAAATAACTTTTACTACTCTCCATAGTCATAATTGCTTTCCTCCAAACTCTCGTACCATAAATTTGCACATTCAACGCTGCAAAACAACGCTTCTTCATCTATTTTAATGAGACAATTGCCACAATGGTTCATTTTAACGACACCTCTCACAAAATTTAATGACCTTTCCAAACCCATAGAATTGTTGTCCACAACTCTCACAGGTCTGGATCTCATTCATGTGGATAACCACCTGCTATGAATGTGTTACAGGTCATGCATGTAAGTATACCATCTTTGTTTATGATCTGCCGTGGCATCTTGTGATCGCTAAGACAATAGCATCTACCCCATGAGAACTCCTGTGAGGCATTCTCAGACTTTTTTAGGCGGGTCTTGAGGTAGTCTACTAGGGTCATTTTACAACCTCTCTAACTCCTTCTGAGTGGCTTCGTCAAAAACAGGAATTATATAGTTTTCAGTTGTTGCAAACATATGCTCTGCTGTCTGCCAATCTGCTGTTGGATCTAGTCCAAGCATGGTACAAAAATCAAGCCAAGTTTCTGCAACGGCCTCTTCAACAATCTGTCTTTGCTTTGGATCATTTGAATGTTCGCAAAAACCCATTGAATAAAGGAACGAAAATGGGAATCCCATATCATTATTGTTAAAAAAATTATTCCAATTTTCATCATCAATCGTAGAAGACCTTAGCGAAAGATAGACATCTCCCAAAATAGCCATTTTGTGTGTTTTACTAATCATTTTTTCCTACTATCTGTTGAATAAAAACCTGATCCGTTAAAATTTACGCCTGCTGTTTGCACGACACGATACATAAAGTGGTCATCACACATGTAACATTCAATAACAGGGTCTTCATGGATGCTGTGCTTTAATTCTCGCTGTGCCTTGCAATCCGTGCATTGGTAGACGTAGTTAGGCATCATTCACCTACAAATTCTATTAGTTGTTCTTCTTGCATTACCCCTACATGCCGCTTCTCTTCGGTGTCACCATCGACAAGAACAAATGTAGGAACACGAGTGATGTTGTAGTGGTCTGCAAGATCTTTCTGCCGACTGCAATCTACATCAAAAAATTTTGTTGGTTTTTCTTTCATAACTCGCTTAATCATGTCTGCCTTGTTGATGCAACCTGGGCAGTCATTTTCATAGAAATAAAACAGTTTACGCATGTCTCTATTATACCACCTTACAGTTCCAGGTGTTGTGAGTTACACACCACGTTTCTACTTTTGGAGCACTCTTGGTTGCCCCTTTGTAGCGGGGCACATAAACTTTGTAACACTCAGTCATCTTGATCTACTTTAATGTGTGCTAGTTTGTTACCACAATTAGGATCTTGGCACCAATCTGTGTGCTTTGTTGTTCCTTTGGGTGCTGGTTCATCTTCTACCATCATTTTGAGTGCCGCCGCTATTACGATGAGACTGCGTGCGATGGATGCTTCGTGTGCCCCTGCGTCTGCGAGTGCCTGTGCTTTCTCTAAGTTACTCATACCGAACCTCCTGGTGATAGCAGATAGGCAACGAACAATGCTACTGCAAGAATCAACATTACTTTCCAGAACATTAGTCCCACGCTCCGATGACCCATAGCACAGACCACACGAGAATAATCCATGCGGCAATAACTGTGGATACTTCTATTACTTCTTTTACTTTATGATTCATTCTTGTACCTTTCCATAAACAGTCTATCTTCTTCATACCCTGGAATTTTTGTGACGTTGTAACCCATGTTATCAATGCGTTCACACACCTCAGGGTGGTCGTCGTAGAAGTGCTTGATATCATACTTGGTTTGCAACCACTCTATCTTGCCCTGCTTCACATCCTCGCTGGGGCGGCGGTCACCCTTGCTACGCATAACGAGAAGGTGGTGGGGGATGTTATTCTTAATCAACCAATACTTTGTTTGCTCCCGATACAACTCATTACGAGAGGTCATCAAGATAATCATTTCGTTACAGATAGAATAGTGAAAGTCAAGGAGTGCGAGCACATCCTTCTTGACGGGTGCTTGCATCGCCTCGTTATGAAACCTGTCCCAATCACGGGGGGCATCTGGGCGGTGAACAAGGTGGTGTAGGTAGTCCCGCACATCGGCAAGAGTTCCGTCGATATCAAACACCACCGACGGGACTAATTCGTCATCCATTTGCTGTATTCTCATGTCTCTATTATACCCGAACCGCCGACGTATGTCAATCATATATCTTACTCTACTTCTTCTTCCATCATAAAAACTAAAGTAACATTATCTTCATTGTTGTATAGAACTTTACATTCTATGTCCAACTCGCTTACACCTGTGATAGTAGTGACTGTGGCATAGGTGGTGTCGTCAATGTCCTGTACGATGATGTTTCCGTATTTAGTTTTAATCATGTCTCCCAACTCTACCGAATAAACGGGGAAGATTTCTGTTGCCTCAATCATATTTCTCCATTCCCAATTGATCCCTACCATATCTAATAATCTGTGCCGCATGTCTCATACCAAGATTAAACCAATTTGTTTCCATATCAAAATCAGGAATATCTCTCATCAAACTATCTTCTATTTGATCTGCAAATCTCTCACGCCAGAACTTCTCAATGTCTTCATTGAAGTCCCAGTCTCCTGACTCAGTTAAAGTGTTCATCCTTCTCAACGTCCTCTGGTAGTTTCATGTCGTAAAATTTATCTGGAAAATTATCTCCCAAACGACGATGCTGATCCAAATGCCTTGTCCATGTTTTTCTTACTCGTGTGTGGAAGTTAGGACTCTTTGTATTAGAGCAGCAACTTCCATCATTACCCTTATTTAATTCTTTACGAATAGAGCAGTTGAGGCAGACGAGGTGAAGTCGATGGGGCATCCAGTTTACCCTACCCCAATAAATATAGTCAACAGCAATGTCTACATCATCAGGCATGACATCAAACTTGTCGTCCATCTAACAACAACCCCTCTCTCATATACTCTGAAATCCATTTGCAATGTAGTTTAGCATGAGGATGTTTCTCTCCCCATTCTATCACAAACTCTATTGCGTCTTCTACGCCTTCCTCATACCCGTTCATTCCATGCCTCCATGACGGTTGGGTATTGTCCTTCTACAAATGTCGCCACAGCATTAGCATACAGGGTTATTTCATCCTGTGCCGTTTTTCCCTGACGCAAAGACAAGAAGTTTAAAACAGAGTTGAGGGATGCTGTCCAACGCCACCGCACATACATAGCATAGGCAGGAAGAAACATCCGTGCCTGCTCTGGTGCGATGCCTCGTGCCATTGCTTCTACATACAACTCCATGCTCTTCTCAACATGCCTCTGCATCAGTTGCTTGGCAATAACACCTGTGTCTTTATCTACTGACCCGCCACTTCCCTGCTTGTTGTTCTCTGGCTTCTCTCGCCACTCATCCCATGTGGGAATGTAGAACACAGGATGCTCTGTGATGTAGCGTCGGCTGCTTTCATTCCAACCATTTTGCTCTTCCACATGAGTAGAACCTACATGGTGCTTCCACCATTGACGGGCAACCATCAAGGGAGCATAGACCTCAAACGTCATTACGTTGTGGCGTAGGGTGCTGTCGTGATAGTGCTTGATGAGATACTTAATAAGTTTCTTATCTTTGTCTTCTAGTGTGATAATCTCTTTGTCGTAAGACACACGGGCAGAGTTAGCGATGTCCAACTCTGTGCCCATGCTATTAACTAATCTTACATAGCCGTGGTCTAAAACTTTAACCTGCATTGACTAACCTGCCTAACCAATATTCCTCGTTGTATTCCTTGGCATGACTAGCAACGGGCCAGTAGTAGAGACAACGAGCACAGCAAGGATTGTTCTTCACATTACGAAAGTCGTAGTAGTGAATGGGATCTTTGCGGTAGAGGTTTGCTTTATGTGAGTCATGCACACGGTTGTCGCCCCACCACATAGGCTCAAACCCATCTTCCCAGACATTAGCATTCTTACGAATGTCCTTGATAGCATTCCAGTTGTTGGTGGTTTCGATCTTACGCTTGGTGCATTCCTTCTTGATCTCGTTGAGGTAGTCAAAGAACCACCCCTCGTAGCCACGCACCATCTTAGCGGCAGGGTGATTTACCCATGCCCCCTTGGTGCGGCCTGATGCATTGATGTTGAGTAGTTGCCTACCCTCTAGCAGTTGCTTGTTGAGTCGCTTGTTGTCTAGCGACTTTGCAATGAGGGTAGTGTCCTGAAAGGGGACAAAAACCTGCATGTTAAATCCTATCGTAGTAGTTGTATCTATTATACCAAAGAGGTGGGGGTTTGTCAACCCCCCTCCTCAATGATTATGCCAGGAAATCTTCTAGTAGAATATCCTCAGAGGGATCGTCAGACTGTGAGATCTTCCAGGTTTTAATTTTCTTATCCTGATATGCAAGGCCAGCAGGAATATCATTTTCCTTAGACCAATCAGCCAAGGCTTGTGCTTTGATGCGGCTATCCTCAGAATCAGCACCCAAACTGTCACCAGAATCTTTAATCTCAATAACTAGCGGAGCATCGTCCTTGAGTAGGATAAAGTCAGGATAGTGATTCTTGCCATTAGGAAGGGCGATGGAGAAGTCTCCCTGCACCTCACCATTCTTCATCCACGCATCAAACAAATCAATGTTGTCTGCGATGAAGTTTTCCTCTGGCCCAGACAACTCTGACCTAAATTTGGGTCGGTCATCTGTATCCACATACATGTAGCGTCGGGCACTTGCCGTTACGTTCTGCATACGGTCTGTGCTAGTGGCAATAGACTTGGGTGGAACCCAATCAAATGTGTCTAATGAACTGGCAGAACCAATACTATCAGCAGCGAGGGCAAATAGTGTAGCAAACGCATCACGGATCTTTGCACTACCGATAAATGCTTTCATGGCTAGGTCTGGATCGAATGAGCCATACCGCCGTGCCCATGAGAAGTACGCAGCCTTAGAGATAGCAGGGGTAAATGGAGAAATTGTTTTAATCAATTCTAAAAACTCAATCTCAATTGTTGTGTCTGAAACCCTAGCGGTAGCGTCCTCAGTATCATTAGACACCTCACCATCTGTCAGGGTAGCGTCTGAGATGAAACGACGCATGACACTTGGATCGCTGATGATTGCATCTAAATCAATGTTATCGAACTGATCTACAGCAGGAATGAACTTCTTGATATCTTTTGTAGTAGGTGTCTCAATTATCTCCTTGCGTACAAGCGAGGCAGGCAGAGAGAAACTGGGGCCACGATACCGCAACGTTGCATCCTTAATGTAGCCAGCATCAAAGTCACCGCTGATGTTATTAAAGTTAGACTCATCTAACGATGTGTAGATGTAACCTTGATTGAGTGCGGGATTGTCATAGTGCTTATGCTCAGGCATACGCATGATACGACCAGCCACCTGTGCCTTGAAGATAGATGACTTCGACTCACGGAAACCAGCGAGCACCTTAGCACGAGGCAAGTCCCAGCCCTCAGTCAAACCCTGCTTGAATACAACAACTTTAATTTTAGAATCAGGTGATGTTGCATCTTCAATGCCATTAGTTTTACTTGTACTGAGATAGAACGCAACCGCACCATTAGCCTCTGTGTACCCGTGCTTCTCTAGTGCAGGAATAACAATTCTCTCTCGCTGCTTTGTGCCTGCATCGCCGTTGCTGATCTGCACCAGTAGAACTGGATTGTATGAAACCTGACTGTCGATCTCCTCAAGTTTAGCAATAGCCAAATCAATTACAACGGTGTCAATGTCATCGTCATTCTGATCTGTGTACTGAGCAAATCCCTCATTGAGTACAATGTTCTCAACGATCATTTGTTCTGCTACTACGTCTGCATAGCGAACGATAGTCTCTTCATACACACCACCGCTACCAGCCTTGTTCAGACCAGATGGAGTAGCCGTGACCTCAATAGTCATAGGTGAGTAGCCCAGCGTGTCCTCTACACGACGCAGGAATGCCTGTGCCTTTGTGACAACACTCTTTGCAAGGTGAGCCTCATCAACAATGATAACGACCTCTGTGCCTGTAGCAGTAGTAGCATCAAGTAGATCAAACAGGTTACGATCCTCACCCTCTGCTACTAGAACGTTACCGTCCTTGTTTACTGACTCCCAAGGGATGACGATGGTCTCGCCTGCCTGCAAGTATGGCACACGCTGAATTGTGGAAGGCTCTGCATAATACACGCCCTCGTTCCACACGTTCAGTTTCTCAAATGTCTGCTTGCTCAAACCACCCTTAGCGGGAGACACAAACAAATAGATCACATTATTGTTACGCTCAATGATGGACGAGGCCATGACAGTTTTGCCTGACCCTGTTGGTGCCTGCAACAAGCACGCACGCTTTACATTACGACCAACATTGTTTTGAATAAATTGCGACACACTTTCTACTGCGTCGATCTGATAGTTTCGGAGTTCCATTATTTTACCTATCTGTGTAGCGTGCAACACCTTGACGGGATGCACGGACGTTGTTTACATAATTAGTTGGATCAGAGTAGACTATGGAGTAGTCATCACACACGCTGCTGTCATACGGATCAAATGATACGCATACGCTGTTGTTGAACACGACATGATCTTCATCGCTGTCTGTTACATCAAAGGTATTCTCTGCTAGAGATACGATACCCGTCATTTTGTCAGACATTTCATAAACTAATGAAGCATCACTACGAGGCTCACCATCATCGTTGAGCATGTTCACAGTCACTACATCGAAAAACACTAGGCGACCTGGCAGAGCAGAATGCTTCTTACCATCGGCCCACTCGCCTGTGAGAGCAGCACGCAAACGTGGTTGCGTAGCACTCAGGCAGATGTTGTTCTCGTTGTTAGTGATAGCGATAGACTGACGACTGCCGCCGTCCTGTGCGTTGAGCGACATAACAGCATGAGACGTAGTGGCCGTGCCAGCAAAGAAATCTAAAACTATTGCGTCTTTGCCACCAGCGAACTGAATCAAATGTTTCAGCAACTCAATGGGTTTTGGGTAATCGAACTTGCCCTTGCCAATCATCTTGTTGACTAGAACAGTACCATGACGAGTAGCCTTGACCTCATCCTTATCTAGAATAGAATCATTGTAGACAGGCTTGGTTTCTGTCCACCACTTTTTCTCGTCAATCTCCCATGCACCATCAGGTCGTTGAGAAAACTCAAACTGATTACCGTCATAGTTACGTCGGTCATATTCCTCACGCTTCATACGCCATACCCCCAGAGTGCCGTCCAACTTGTCAGGCCACACCTCTGTACCATCAGGTGCACTAATGGGGTAACGCAGATTGCCTGTACCCTTGTACTCAGAGTTGTTGCCGTCCTGTCGCAAACCCTGCGGGTAGTAACGAACGCCCGTCTGCTTATCCACTTTTGGAAAATCCTTTTTGGTAGAGGGACGCTCTGACCTATTAGACTTGAAGTGATATAGGTTCTTAGCATAAATAAATATGTTCTCGTGTAGTTGGCGAACGTGACTAGCGTCATTACCGCCACTCTTACCTAGCCAGTCTTGCTGTGCCACAAAGTTCTGATGCCCAAAAATTTCATTGAGCATATCCCACATAGCAGGAGTGTTCTTAGGTGAAACATCTAGCGACACCATAATCACACCTGTCTCTTTGAGCAGGGAATGGGCCAACAGCAAGCGAGGACGAAGAAACGATTTCCAATCCTCAGTCTCCCAACGATCACGATAGGCAAACTCATTAGTGCCTGTGTTGTAGGGAGGATCTATGTAGATAACATCCACAGAATTTTTGTGGGTTTCTTGAAGTGCTGTGAGGGCATCCTCATTATCAGCATTAATTAAAATATGTGTTGGGCCTTTGCCATCAACATCATATTGTGTGTTCCGTACTAAATACGGAATTGTATTAATCATATTAACTCCTATATTATTTAATTAATATTTTGCTCACATTGAGCATCGGCACTCTTTTGTACCGATTATCTATATTATACCACAGATCATAGTTAATTGTCAAGACAATTGTCACAATAAACTGTGCGGAAATATTGCGAATGATGTAGAATAACAATGTTGTCTTTACATCCCATACACAAGTATTTGTAATCTAATCTTACTGTCTGCTGACTAATCATCAATAACCTCTACCTCGTAGTTGGGTGGCGTATCAAACGCAAGGGCAGCGATGTAGTTGTCTTGCTTGGTTTTATTCCACTCAGGCCAATCCTTTGGCATACCCGTGCTTCTCAGCACAGGCGTAGCCCAAAAAGGTTTATGTAGTTTATTTACGGAGTCCATTTACGCTGTCCTTTATGGTCGCAGTCACACCCACATATACCAAAACTAAAAAATCGTTGGCAAGTTTCGTGGTGTCCTGTAGAGCACCAACCGCTTGGTCTTTTGAGTTGTCTATCTGGCGTAGGGTCTGGTCTATGATCTTCATGTTTTACCTTCTTCATCGTGTGTCGGTTGACCACTTAGACTTCCATTGCTTGAGTCCAAGACGGTAACACTTGTCGTATGCTTCTTTGTATCGTGCTTCGATGCCTTCTCCTGCTTTACCGCCGACATTTTTCTTTAGGTCGGTTGCTGCCTTGTCTAGGCCCATCAGCGCACTCTTTTGTTCTTTAGTTAGTTCCATTACTTGTTCCTGTTCCTTTGAGTTTGCTTTTCAATTAGGTGTTCCATTGTGGCTCCGATTACTTCTACCGCCACCTCATAATGCACAGCCAAATCTGTTGGGTGCATTGCTCTTCCATCGTGATACTTTAGTGAACGTTTTACTACTTTAGTTGCTAGTTCACCAAACTCTTCTGCTGTCATGTACAAAACATTATTTTGCATTACATCCACCTTACGTCTGTTGTACTGTACTCAGGGTGATCCAGGGGAGTGGGGGCAGTCAGTAGAGTACCACAAATAGCGCACTCTGCATCTGTAAAATACTGCCCCACGTTGTAGTCCTCATCAAAACAGACTTGGACTGTAAAGAGCGTAGACCCACAGGACACACACTCATTGCTTGGAATACCTCGTGCGTTTAGTTTGTTTGTCATGCCTCTATTATACCCTAGTCTGAGTGCTTTGTCAAGGAAGGTTCCCATTCTACTAAGTCTTTGGGTGCCTCTTTTACTAACTTATCTTGTTCTATGTAAAGCCATTGGGGGTTATCCTTACAACAATACTTTAGGATACTCTTTTCTACCCAGCGTTTTGCTCCTCTAAGAGTCCAGCAACGACGGGCCTCAACCCGTTCATCAAGTGTCAGCCCGTCGTCGTGGGATGACTTATAAACTTCCGCATAGTGTTTGCCAAACTTGCCTGCACCATGAAACCTTCCGTAAAAAGTCACTTTCATATCATTCCTTACTTGGAGTTTTCTAGTTCGCTTAGATGGCGAACGAATATTGCGTCAATCTCATCAACGTGAGAGCGCCCGAAACCTTCAGCGGCTTTTCGCTGACGGTCCCATTCCTTTTCAATTGCACTTTGCTGCTTTTGGAGGGGGGACTTACGAAATTTATTCACAAACTTCATTACTCTATCATCTCCTTGTGGGTGATTTTATTTTGTTTTAGTCTTGGGTAGGATCTCCACCCGTAACCGATTCCATTATACCATTATTTTTTATTTATGATTTCTTGTATCTTGTACTTCAGATTGTCTCCCGCCAAACCTTCTGTGCTATCAAAGATAGGTTGGATTAAAACACGAATACCAAATGACCTCATCTGGTCGTGCTTGTTCTTGAGCCAGACAGCAACGTCTGTCAGTTGCTTCTTGGGCAAGTCCTGGAACTTGCTGTTCTTAAACAGGAGGTAATAAACTGTTACCTGCTCTTGCGTCTCTGGGTCAAGCACAGAGTCTTCTGACAAGTTAACCGCAAAGTTATGTGGAGGCGGTGGGCCTGCACCATAAACCTGGATTACGAAATCTCTATTCATATCCTTGTCCTGTATCGTGTGTTAGTTGTAGGAGTAGTTCGTCCCACACTTTTTCTGTTTTATGTTCGTTGAACTCATCTGATTTCTGTCCTGCTTCTAGATAGATACCGCCCCAGATACCCCACTCTTCGTGAGAGATACCCCATTGCAAACACTCCTTGGCTACGGGGCAACCGGCACACATCCTGTCGATAGAGGCACGCAGACCGATGTCATCTTCGTACTTCTCAAAGAAGATATCTACATCCATGTCACGGCATTTGCCGTCTAGTTTCCAGTTTAACTTGCCCATTGATCCGGCACCTTCCAACCTTCTTCGGTTAGAGGGTAGACCTTAACCTTCCACCAAGAATCCTTGATGAAGCGTGCTGACTTGCCTAGGGCAGCGTTGGGGGTTTGTGACTTTAACTGAACTACGTTAAAGTTTTCCCACATAAGATCTTCTCTACTGCTGACGATCTCTTCCATTTTGTTTAGACTATCAACGTACATATTCTATTCTTCCTTCTGTTGTGTAGACGATTTTTTTGATTTGTGCCTCCCGTATTAGGAGGCTGCACGGCAGACAGGGTTGGGAGTTTCGATCCTCGCCGTGGTTGTTTACCCTGGCGACATAGATCGTAGCACCCTTGGTGTTGTCTCCTGCCTGTCGTATTGCTATCTCTTCTGCGTGATAGGATGTGTGTTCTCTTACTACATCCTCTGGTAGGTAAGCGGGGTTGTTACGATGTTTGTTACAGCCTACCCCTACTACGCTGCCGCTACGCACAACGACAGCACCATGCTTCTTACGCAACCCTGACTCTCGTGCAAACGCACGAGCGACTGAGAGCCAAGAAAGATCTTTTTTACTTAACATCTTAGTACCTAAAGATTCCCAACTCCACACCGTTCGCTTCTGCTTTGTTAGTCAAGGCAGACAGACGACGGTTCTCTGGGTTAGACAAGTAAGCCATGTAGTCAAACTTGTGTATCTTATCTTCTGCTAACTTTGGCGGTAGTTTGTGAAAACTAACTTTGATGCCCCGACTTTTGAGGCTGTCCTCTGTTAGGTTAGAGAACGCAACCGCTAGGTCATTAGTCTTGTGTGGGCCAACTGAATAGATCTCAAATGACTTATCCTGTGGAGGCATGGACGATAGTGCAACGCCCATAGCACGCATCATAACTTGATAGTCATTAAAGTCTTTGCTGCCCTGTAATAGTATCTTCATTTGTTTCTCTCTTTTTCAATGCTATCTAGGATAGCCATGTGCATTTTAACTTGCTGAAAGTTCATGTCATCTGTGTCGATTGGACGGGCTGCGGCTCTGTCTGGTTCACCCTCCTCGTCAACTTCTGTTTCCCAGAAGGTGTTTTCAAATACCCAGTACGCCTTGCCGTTGACTATCGCAACAGTCACACGACCTTCTTCGTCGTCGTCATTGTAATCATCGTCATCAAAGAACATGTTACTATTATACCCTTCTCAGTTCTTTTTGTCAATAGTTTTTTCGTATTGAAACAGGATCATTTCTAGAGTGCTGGCTTCCTGTTTTGTTAATCTTTCTTTCTTTAAGTCCTCATTATTTGAGTCGTCAGATAGATCAATCATAGGATCACCATCCTCATCAAAAACTAACTCTAACATACCATTCATCCACAAGGAAAACACATCGTTGTTGAACTGCGCCTCGTGTGTCTTTACTACCTCTGGGACGAACTCTTCTGCCTTGTCCGTAAGTCTGTAGTTACCACCACCTGCGTCTTCAATGGCTCCCAATGACTTTAGGAACTCAATCATTTCGTTATCCATATTCATGTCGTGCCTCCTAGTTACATCATTCCGATGCCCTGTAAGTACTTGCTCCAAACGTCTTGGTGTTGGTTTGGATCAGGGCCATCGAATAGTGGGTCGTGTGTCTGTACTTCTAGTTCTTCTCTGTTCCTTTTTTTCATACTCTTGAAATCGTGAATCTCAATCATCTTATTATCGTTGCGCTGGCTCAGGGTCATAGCGTTGTAGACAGAGCCACACACAGCGTCAGACAAGTCCTTAGACTTCTTACGAGGGTGATCTACCTTTTTGTCTGAGACAATTTTTAGTTCTAGCATCTCATCAAGTAGCACATCAATGTGAGGCATGGCTAGTCTGTCCTCGTAGATTAGCATAGCCATGTCTTCGTAGTGCTTCTTGGCTACCGACAGAGTATCTGTTCTGATGCCCTGTGCCTTCAGTTCGTTCTGGATGTCGAACGATTGCCAGCGGTCAAAGGTAACCTTGCCTAGTTGTATTCCTGTACGACGTAGGTTAAGAATCCAGTTCTTAACTTCTGATAGATCTACTGGACCTTCGATGCGTGGCTCCCACCAGGCAACCATGTCTGTTACGATGATGGGTACTACTTGTGTGTAGTCGTTAAAGGTTTTCATCTCTACCCAGCGATCAACGTGCGAGACAGCCACAGCACACTTGTCGTGCTTCTGTGCAAGGTCAGCGTGGGCAAAGTAAGTCATGTCTGGGTCTGGCTTCCAGTTGTGGTCAATGCGCTTAAACTTATCGACAGGGTTACGAATGGAACACGCTTGCTCTAGTTTGTCTCGCTGCTTAAAGAATGCATCTGACTGGTACTGAGGCATACAGGCAAAACGCATTAGTGCGTCACCTGGATCTGTGTAGAATGCTAACTTAAAATCATCTATTTTTCTTGTTGGGTTTACTTCCCAGGTAGGACGTTTGACAGCGAACATACCTGGAAACTTATAACTTACGATATGATCTTCGTCCCACTCAACTGTGTAGTGGTTGCCCTCTACATCTCCCAACTCCTCGTTCATTGTAAACTCGTGAGAGCGAGTGATAACTTCCTTCTCATTGATGACCTCTTCATACCGTTGCGAAATGAAGTCACCCTTGAAGCGAGGGAAGGATAGTAGTACGACCTTTCCATAGTCAGGGAAGCGACTATCAACTGACGCACGGAACGCTTTGTAGATGTTGTCTGCTGTCTTAGCACCCTCGTTACCTGATGCTGACTCGTGTGCGAAACCTGAAATCTCATCAAGGATAGCGATCATAAGGTTAAGGCCCTCGTGGGACTCACGCTCTGAGTGACCAGAGTAAACGGTGATAGACTTATCAAACTCAATGTTATCCATCTTTGCCTCGTACTTACCAGCGAACCAGGGCGAACGGTCGATCTTCAGACGGAAGCCCTTGAAGAAAACGTTTTTGGCTTGCTGTGCGTTGATAGCAATGTTGATGAGGTCAATGGCGTCACCTGTTGGCTTGCCGAAATAACCTGATGGATCTTTTAGACAAAGAAGTTTATAGACCAGATAAGCCATACCAACAGTAGAGGTAAAGTCCTTACCGCTTCCCTTACCGCATTGTAGGATGATTTCTGACTTAGTGTATTTAGCATGATGCTCTCTTCCTGCTCTATCACCCATGATTCTAATGAGATCTTCTATCCTGTAGATCTGACTCATTGTTTCTACTAGGGTGTATTGTATGTCGGACAACTCTGGCTGCCCCAAAAAATCCTTGGAACGAACAAAGGTACGCACATCAACAGGATCTTCCTCAAAGGGATTGTCGTCTAGTGCTTCGATAAAGTTATTTAGATCAAGAGACATTTACTGTAATCACCTCGTCGGGCTTCGCTACATCTGCTAGTCGCCTTGTGACTTCTACCTTACAATGATCGCATTGACCCGACACTTCACGCAAAATCTTTACAAGAACTTCCATCTTACGCTCAGACTCCATGAGTTCTTCTGCGATCTCTTTGTTCTCTAATAGTCCTGCCTTCTGTAGCATTTCGATACGCTTGTTCTCAATCTCTAGGATTAGTTTTAGTGACTGCCGTTTTTCTCCTAGGTCTCCTAGAGACTCTGCGCTGTCGATAACCTCGTAGGCTTTCTGAATAAGTCTGTTGTAGTGCTGGTCTGCTGTGGCTAGTGCCTCTCGTGCCCTTGCACGGATCGCATCGTTGTTGGCGATCATTCCACGCCACTCATCAAGCAGACGAACAACACGGGTTCTGGGGATGTCTAGGGACTTAGAGATTTGTATCTCTGTGCTGCCCTTGACGTACTCTGAGGCTACCCTGTTCACCTCGTCCAGATGTAACATTACGTCTGTGTCGTTCATAACACACTCCTTATGTTAGTAACTATTATACCACAAGATGTGGTAAGGGGGCAGGGTGTTGCCGCTTTCCCCTGCCCCGCAGCATCTTAGCAACCTGTTCCTTTTACGGTTGCGTTCCAATGCTTCTTACCTGTCCAGTCACCGTTCCAGTTGAGGGCTGTAAAAAATGCCCTGTCCTGCCAGTAACGATCCCACTTGTGAATCTTTTTGTCAAACAATAAGTCTGCCTCTGTCCTGAGAAAGTCGTCGGTTTGCTTAGACTCCTTCTTCATCATATGGACTAAGCCCTCACGCCACTTGCTATCAAGGAACTGATACGCTCCACGAGCACTTGACGTTTTGTTTGCTGCCTTGTAACGGAAGTTACTTTCTCTACGCATTACGCATTTACGAAAGCCCTCCTGCGACTTGTTGTAGTACTTGCCTTTGTAAAGGCTTTTTTCATACCCCTTCAAGTCACCGGCATCGGGTGAGTTAGCCCTGATAAACTCACCAGGTAACTCATCTATCCTGTATTCTATTGTTCGTTCTTCTATTAAAACAGGCGCAACCCTCATCAATTCTGGTGTTGGTTGCACCGACTTTACTGTCGCTACCTCGGTTGGCGGCGTGTCCTGAGTAACAAATCCTAGAACTAGCGGGACTGCTGCTAACCCTAGGACTGCTACTATGGCTCGTTTCGTCATGTTGCTTACCTCCATAGCGGCAACGTATTCTATTATATCTCAACTTTGTGTTGATTCTGTCTTTTTCTTCTTCGCCCTTCGCTTCTTCGGTAACACCTTTACACGATCTGGGCGAAAACTTCTGATCTGAGCAGGCTGTCCCTTGTGTAATTCCACACAATCAATCCACTCTGTCTTCGTCTCAGGGTTATAAACGTGGCGAATAAACTTAAATCTAGTTCCCCATACCTGGGTAATCTTGATAGTCTCGCCTGGTTCTACCGTCCGGTTTCCAATCTCTAGTGTGGTGGTTGCCACCCAATGAGTATTGGTCTGATTGTGTTGGGGAACGAACTTACTGCGGTTTACTTTCCTCTTAGCCATGATACTCTTTCTGTAGTAGGTAATACCTATTATACCAGAATGGTAACGCTTTGTCAAATACTTTCTTTAACTAACTTTAATGACTCTGGATTAATGTCCATCGTAACACAATTTCTATCTAACAATTTAGAAGCAAGTGCTGTGGTTCCTGAGCCTGCGAATGGATCAAGCACCCAACCATCTTCGGGACAAGATGACTTTACAATACGCTCAAGAAGTTTGAGTGGTTTCTGCGTGGGATACTTGCGCTTGTTTGTTTCGCTTCTTGAGATAAAGTAAACATCATCCCATAGGTTCTGCACAGGCACACCCTTGTTGTCTTCAAGGTAGATCTTCTTGTAGACCATGTTCTTTCCGTAGTGCAACATGTCTTGATCTGCTAGTTCCTGTAGCATCTCTTCACTCATTCTCCACCCATACTCAGGACTGTACCCCGCAAATTCGTACCTGCGGCAAGGACGGGACTTCTCTCCTGTTGTCTTAGCAAGTGCATAAAATCCACGAGAGTCCTGGTTCTTAAAACTATTTTTCTCATACTTTGCGTCAAGATCTGTGTATTCAACCTCAAAGTATGGATTGCCTTTACGCATAACCATGATGCTGTCTACGATATTCCCCCAGCCATTCTTGATATTGTTCTTTGGGCCGCTGCGCTTCCAAGAAATGTTTGTGTAAAAAGCATCAACAATATGTGGTGGTAAGTAACCAAGAACACGAGCGTTGCCGATAAAGTTATTGTGTAAATAGATCCAACCATCATTATTTAGCATATCCCACAAGTCTATGATTACCTTTCCATACCATTCAAGGTAGGACTCAAAAGACTCCCAACTGTCTGAGAATCCTTTAACTGATCCGTCTGATTCTTGCATCTTGAAGTCACGTTGCAGACCAAAGGGAGGGTCAGCATAGATCAAGTCAAACTTCTGATCTAACTGTTTTACTTTTTCTACTGGTAGGTTGTAAATTTCTATCGTCATTTATTAGCAATCTTATAAAGGATAAGGTAGCCAATCAGGTCATCAAGGTCATTGTCTCCTGGATACGACTGACTGTTCTTTATCCTGTTTAGTTTATCGTCAATACGGTTGGCGATTCCTTCTTGTGCCCCCGCCTTTGCGAAAATCTGAATGGGAGACAGGGCTGAGTTGCCGTAGGCGATGTTCTTCTCAAGCAACAGACGCTTGATCTCATCACATGCCTCAGAGATGGCTGGGCCTGATGGTGCTTTAGCAACCAACTCAACTACATCAATTTGATCTTCTAGTTGTTCTATCTTCTTCTCTGTTTCCACAATCTCTCTCCAAACATCTTCTGACTGCTGCTTCCAGTAGTTAGGGTTGATGTTCTTTCCTGTAGGTAGTTGCCTTACGTTGTCGTCGTCTTTCATCTCTTTAACCCATGTTTCTTTAGTGCCGCATAAACAGAGACTTCACTAACCCGTGCCTCTTTTGCGATCTCTTTAACTGACTTCTTCTTAATGTTGTACCTGTCGAAAAGCCAAGCCTTATTGTTGTGCAGTCCTGCTGAGTGACCCATTATGATCCCCACCATTCATCTGCCTCATAGTTCCACTCGTCCTCTGGTACGTCTTGTGGGACTGGTGTCTCATGTATTTGAGTAGGCGTAGTATTGTACCGGCGTATTCTTACTAGTACCGCCTTGTCGCCTAGTGCGTCTTGCATTTTAGTCATGTCTTTATTATACCATCAAACGGCGTTTCTGTCAAGAGTCCAGCAGCCAATTCCGATTGCATCTCCGACATCGTTGTCTTTAATATCTAAACCAAATCTTTTGTTGACGTAATCCATTGTGCGTTGTTTCCTCAAATCTCTTTGAATAATCTTTAGTTTATTGGGAGATGCATCAGGATTATCACTTCTGATAACATCCTTCTCTGCTTTCTTTAAGTTAGGATTGCCTATGTGTGCTGACCATGTTATTGGTTCTACTCCAATCACCCTGTCGATGCCGCCGAAAATGGCGGCACCGACTAGGGCACCTTGGGTTAGTGCAAGGTTACTTGCCGTCATCGGAGAGTTAGCAAAGATTGGCTTCTCTATGACCATGACTTTCACCTCGTACTTTTCTAGCAACGCTCTTGTGAGCGCACCAGACTTTTTACCAATGACTCCTGCTTTGTCGTAGATGTTCTTGCTGGTATGTTCGTACACGATTTTGCCCCAAGCCCTAAGATCATCTTCCCAAATAGCATAAGCCATTGACTGTGTTGAGGCATCAACAGAAACAAAAGTCATTTGAGATCCTTTAAGAATCTCTTAAGTTCTTTTGTATCTCCGATGCAAGTTACACAAAATGAATCATCATTGTAAATAGATAGTGGCTGCTTACAGGTAGTGCAGAGTCTTTCCTTGCCTACCCTTGACTTGATACGACGCTCTCGTTGTTTGTTATTAGTCTTTTCCTTTGTCGATTCCGTTCGACAACCGACAGAACAATAGATCTGATAACTTACGTTAGCCTTAAAGTCTGTGCCACACCACTCACAATTTTTCAACATCTGGTAGTGCCTCCAGTGATTTAATTTTGACTGTTCCATCGCCTAGTGTTTCGCAGGTCTCCCTTACAGGACAACCCTTACACACACGAGAGTTAGAACGATAGTTCTTCTCAGGCAACTGCTTATTCTCCCAAGCACTACGAACCTCACGAAGCCAGCCCCAGAGGTAATCAAAGTAACTAATGTACTCTGGTGTTAGATCAACAGGGAAGGCAAGCAACTCATTTGCGTTCTTGGACTCATAGAGTAGAACACCTTTGGATGCCTTGCGTATCTTCATGTAGAGTAGCACCTGGAAGAGGTGATACTTACGAGGCCCACTAGTCTTAATGCGAGCGAATGCCTCTTCACGACATGTCTTGATCTCTAGCACAACGTTGTCGTCGCCAGCCCACTCCATGATGCCGTCAGCGTATCCAAAGATGGGAGGATCTTCATTACGAATCTTTACCTCTATATCAATGTTGATGTCTGACTCACCAAAAGCCTTCTGGATACGGTCGTGTGAGACTGTACCATGTTGCATGTTTGCTACCGCCCTGGCATCCTTCTCGTCAGGCACAAAGTCTGCACCATCAAAAGCGATGTACCAATAGCGGGGACACTCACCCTGGTTCCACGCAAGGGTGGAAGGAGCAAATGTCTTTTTAGTTGTAAACTTTGTTTCAGAGAAAGGCTTAAGGTAGCCCTCCTCTACACGCTTTACGAACTCTTTACCACTAAACCAATTACTCTTTGGTTCTTTTTGTAATAGTTCCTTCATTAGGTCTTTTGCCATTATCATACCTTTGTTGTGTATTTAAGGGCATCTACCAAACGCCGTGTTGCGTCAACAATGGAGTAGTAAAGATTCTTCTTTGCTCTGTCACTCTTGTTGACGTTTGTGTAGTAAGAGGCTTGCATAGCAAACTTAGCAGACATTGCTTCCAATCTAATTATCAATGGGATAGCAGCCGTAGCCGGTATGTCTGGCTGACTTATTAACTTAACAATAAGTCCAAGCACCTCTGTTAGGTACTCGTCGTTCATGTAGTCAGAGATCTCACTAAACTCTGATACCTCATTGACTAACTCTATTACGTCGTCGCTCATTACAAGCCCTTCTGCTCTTATGACTATTATACCATACCGTCGGTATGGGAGTCAAGTTCTTCCAATACTTCTTGCTCTATTATTGCTAGTCGTACTGTTTGATTACCCTCGCCTAAAACGATAATAAGCGCAGGGTTCTTTTCTCTATCTGACTTTAGTGTGTCCGTTACAACCTTGGACCACACATCTTTATTTAGAGTAAAACTTTTGTTGGCGAACTTCCAGTCTACTAGGAAGTTTCTCCAAGTGCCGTCGCCTTTACGCATTCCACGGCCTGAGTTCTTTGTTAGTTTGGCCCCCATGCGTTTGGCTTCTGCTTTCTCACGCTTGTTGTAGTCAGGCATTACACGACTCCCTGAGTCTTGGCTTGTCCACAACCTTCACAAATCTGCCATGAACGCCACTCAACCCACTCGTGCTTACTGCAATCACATTCTTCCACATCAATACCCCCTGACATAGAGATCAACCTGGGAAACGTGTTCGCACTTCTTACACTTCCAAGTTAACTCTACTTGACTTTTCCAGAAGCGTGCTGTCGGGACTTCCTCTTTGCATCCGTGGCAAATGAACTTGCCATCATAGATAGTAAATTTCTTAGACATCTAGAACGCCTGCCTGGATCTTAGCAAACAACTCAGGGTTATCTCGCAGTCCAGAGATGAGATTGTCTCGTCCTTGGTAACGCTCTTCTCCTGCTGTGTACCAGGCTCCACCCTTTTCGATGATGCCTAGGGTTACTGCTAGGTCTGCTACGTCTCCTATTTGATCTACCCCGATGTTTTCACCACGGAAGTAGAAGTCATACTCGCCCTGCTGGAATGGCGGGGAAGTCTTAGAGAACTGAACGTCCCAGATGATCTTACGTCCAACAACCTCATTGATTAGTTTATCTCCAACCTGTATCTTCTTTTCTAGTGCTTGCTTCTGCGACTCAGAAGAGAATAGTTTAATGATAACAGATGAGTAGAACTTTGTTGCCTGCCCACCTGTAGGTTGTAGTTGTGTGTACATCGGTGAGATCTGATTGCGTTGCTGAGAGATAAGAATAAGTAAAGTCTTCTTGTTTGCAAAGTTGAGCATCTTTACTGCGTTGCCCATATCCTTTGAGTCAGCACCAATCTGTTTGGTGTTCTCTAGGTTCTTTAGTTCCTCGCTGTCTTTCTCAAAGTAGATAGCGGGTAGGAGCGCAGAGATGGAGTCAACAACCAACACATCAACGCCTGCCTCCATGAGATCTGTGCCTGCATTAGCCATGTCGTTAGTTGTCTTTGCTTCTGAGTAGATTAGTTCTTCTGTCTTTACCCCCAACTTCTCAGCCCAGGTGTAATCGAATGACTGCTCTGCGTCGATCCATGCTGCTGTCTTACCTTCTGCTTGCGCCATCGCTGCTATCTGAAGGCACAGAGAGGACTTAGCAGCACTCTTAGAACCCCAAATGAGGGTTTGCCTACCATAGGGTAGCCCCCCATTTAAAGCCCTTGTGAGGGTCGCAGAGGGCAGCGGTTGCCTGAAGTACTCTACTTCATTGCCTAGGGCAATCTTCTTGCGTAGGCTAGGGTTTAGTTGTGCTAGGACTTCTTCGGTTGTGCTCATCCTAGTACCCCGTGCATGTGACTACGACCCTTGTTAGTTTCGATCTTCTCGTTGAGGGCGGTGGACAAACTCTTAAGTGTGTATCCTGATTGGTTTAGGAAAGCCCAGAAGTCAAGCACACGAATGATAATATCTGCTAGTTCTTCTGTAACCTTGTCGCCACCCTGCTGCTTGCGGATTGCTTCTAGTGCCTCTGTTACTTCGCTGTGAATCATAGCAAGTTGCTTTAGATAAAACACAACGTAGTCTTTCTCATCCATGTGTTCTAGAGGCTCGTAAAACCCCTTCGTCTTTGCATGAGAGTGTAACGTGTGTGCTAGATCATTTAGATCTGTTACATAGTTCATACCTTCTCCTTAATCATTACGTCCTTGAGGGTTATGTCGCCAGACTTAGTTTGTCCGAACTCCATCTCAAAGGCTTCACCCTCTACTAGCCTGGTGTAACCGATTGCGAAAGCGTCAGGCCACACGACCACACTCCGCATCTCTCGCTTGCTGTTAGCAACAACTAGGGTCGCCATGTTCTTTCCTGCCTTGGTCTTGCGTGCCTTCCACTTGAGGACAAAGTATTCGTTGTCGCTCATAGGCAACTGCTTGAGAGAAAGGAAGCGAACAAAACCAGACTTAGTTTTGTCTAGGTCATCAATAGGAACGTACTCCATGATCCTGTTGTTACCAACTAGAATGAGATAACTCTTGCCCTTCTCAATCTCTGTGTGCTCATCATCGAACACTCCTGTTGTACCGCTGTTGTCCATTAGATCAACACGGCTCCATCCCTTACCCCGACGAATGCCCTTGACGACGGCAATGAAAATGAACACGCCCTTCTCATCAAAGTCGTCAACCTCATCAGAGAATGCGATGAAGTGTTGTGGAATGTCTGCGCTGATCTCTGGTAGGTTAAGGTACTCATAGAGATTGCTACGAACCTTATTTTCATCGACAGGGTTGTCGGGGAACGTAAGAGCACCGATTGCATCCATCGCTTTGAGTGCACGGCTATTTAGTCCAGCACCCTTAGTGTATGTTAGTTCTTCTATCTCTTTGTAGTTCTTGTAGGGTCGGTGTTCTAGATACCTACCGCCGATAAGGTCAGAGACATACTTGATAGCATTGAGACCAAACCGGATACCCTTACCTTCGATAGTAAAGTCTAGTTGACTATCGTTGATGTGAGGCAACTTCAAAGGGATGTTCATACGACGGCACTCAAGTAGATACTCTGTACGAGTGTCGTTGTCGATCTCATTTTTGAGTACTGAGTACATGAACTCCAATGGGTAGTAGGTCTTGAGCCACGCAGTCCAGAAGGATAGCATAGAGTAAGCGACAGCGTGAGACTTGTTGAATGAGTATCCTGCGTGCTTCTCAAAGTCAGACCACAGAGCCTCTGCGTAAGTCTTACCGATGTGGTTGGACGCACCAGCAACAAACTTCTTCTTAAACTTGTTGAACTCTTTTACGTCCTTCTTCTTACCGATGATCTTACGGACTTTGTTGGCTTCCCCCATCGTCATACCGCCCAGAGCGACACAAGCCTGCATGACTTGCTCTTGGTAAAGGATGAGTCCGTAGGTGTCGTCTGTAAAGTCCTTCATCAAAGGTGAGATGTATTCGACTGCCTTCTTACCATTCTTACGATCTAGGTAGGCCCGACCAATGGAGCGCATAGCACCAGGACGAACAAGAGCGTTAGAGGCTGCTAGTTCCTCAAAGTTCTTCACCTGCATCTTAACAAGTAAGTTAGTGTAAGGTGAGGTCTCACATTGGAACACACCCTTAGTGCGGCCCTCTGCTAACATCTCATAGACCTTCTTATCATCTAGGTCTAGTTCTGTTAGGTTGGGACGCTTGCCTGTACGCTCTTCGATAACGTCTAGGACATCCTTGATTACCGACAAAGTTTTGAGACCTAGTGCGTCGATCTTGATAAGACCGATGTCTGATGCCTCTTCCATGTCTGCTGCGATGACAGGGATACGTTCCTTGCTTGCAGGATCGACACGGGTTTCGATAGGTGCAACCTGTGAGATAGGCTTGGCTGATGTAACAACACCAGCAGCGTGAATGCCTGTGCCACGGATACGACCACGCAACTGATCCCCGATAGGAATAATGTCTGGATACTTCTCACGGAACTCTGATGTGTCTCGTGAGGTGCAGAACTCTTCCCAGGTGTCTACCTTCTTGAGGACACGGTTAACATCAGAGAGTGGAACGTGTAGGGCACGAGCAACGTCTCGCACAACACCCTTATCTTTAAAAGTTAAGAAGGTTGCGATAGAGGCAACGTGCTTGTACTGTGCTTCTAGGTATGCCTTGACTTCCTCACGACGGGAGTCCATGATGTCTGTGTCGATGTCAGGCCAGTCGTCACGCTCAATGTCGATGAAGCGGAAGAACAGGAGGCCATGCTCTAGCGGATCAACCTCTGTGATGCCTAGGGCATAGCAGAGTAGCGAACCAGCGGAGGAGCCACGGCCAGGGCCGACAACAATGTCATTCTTCTTAGACCATTGGATCATGTTACGCACCACAATAAAGTAAGGTGCAAACTTCTTCTCCTTGATGACCTGCAACTCTTCTGCCATGCGATCCATGTATTCGTCAGAGGTTAGACCCTTCTGCTCTAAGAAAGCATAGGCAGCGTCAGAGATCTCTTTGTCTGGATCACGGTGAGTCTTTGGTAGTAGGTTTAGGTTACTCTTGATGGAGTAGTCCTCTACTTTGTCTGCCGCCGCTAGTGAGTTAGTCGCCATATCATCACGCCAGTCATCACCCATTGCCTCAACCATTTCGTCATGTGAGAGCAAATGAATATCAAACTTATTGAAACTCATCATACGATCAGCACCATAGAGATAGTCAAGACGCTCCATGATGTTTTCGTACTTCTCTGACTTTGCGTAGGTTGCTTCTTTATCTAGTTTAGCATGAGTGTTGTTAAGTAGCATGATTTCTTGGATGACTTTTTGGTCTACCGTCGCATGGTGGCAGTCAGGAGTAACGACTAGTTGATAGCCGCCTTCGTCTGCTAGTTCTACGAGTGCCTTATTGATACCTGGCTGGTTGTGAGGCATAACCTCGACATAGAAGTCATCGCCAAAGCGATCACCAAACCACTTTAGGTGCTGCTTGGCTACGGCAAACTCTTCGTGTTCGATTGCCTTGTTGAGTAGACCAGACATGCAGCCTGATGTAATGATAAGGTCATCGCCATACTTGTCTAGGATCTCAAAGTCAAAGCGTGGCTTGCGATGGAAGCCCTCTGTCCAGGATATCTCGCTGATCTTTTGTAGGTTAGCAAGACCCTTATTGTTCTTTGCTAGAACGACAAGGTGATTGTAGTTAACGTCTAGGGGATCAGGTCTATCAGCGTTATCTCGCTTGTCTAGCCTGTCTTTTGTGAAGTAGCCTTCGATACCTAGAATAGGTTTAATGCCTGCTGCTTTGGCTACCCGATAAAACTCACGGTGTCCTGATAGTGTGCCGTGGTCTGTGATTGCAATCGAATCCATACCGACTGCTTGTGCCCTTTCAATGTATTCTTGTGGCGTAGCAACGCCGTCCATTGGACTGTAGTGTGTGTGAACGTGTAGTGGTGAGTACATTTTTCCTTCTGTCGTAGTGGTTGTGGTGGGGGACTGTTGTAGTCCCCCACCCTGGAATTACCAGTTAATGTTTGTGGTGCTAGGTGCGGCAGATGATCCTGCTGCTGTTGGAATGTCAAAGCCCATGTAGAAGGCTTCTTGTTCTGCGTAGGGAACCTTACGAACAACATTCTCAAGAGTGAATAGTTCGTAGGGTGACCAGTCGAATGGCTCTGTGTCGGGAGCAGTAGGTAGCAATACATAGGTTGTATCGGTGCCTGTGCCCTGACGCTTGATCTTCCAGGTTAGGTTGCTGATGCTGCCTGTGTCGGAAGTGTACTCCAACAGAGTGTGAACAGCAGACTGCTTGCCTAGTCCCTGTGACCATACTGCAATGTATGGATCTTCCATGCCGTCGTCCACTAGGACGTTGACGTAGAAGCGGTTACGACCGCCCCATCCTGCTTTGGGGTCTTTGCGGTGCATTTCTTCTGCCCAGTCACGACCCTCTTCCTCCATCATACAAACAGCCTTACGCTTGTAGTCCTTGGGGTTCTGGTGCTCACGAACGACGATGGCGAGATTGCGTCCCTCGTCAAAGTTTGGTGAGTCCTCGTCTAGTTCGTTTGCAAAGCGAATCTTTGCACTCTGACCGTCATCAAGACGTAGCCAGCGGGTTTTGGGGCCGGATGAATCAAATGACTTCTTGTTCATAACCGCCTCAATTGTTTTTAGTCCTTTTACAATGCTCATACAGTTTCTCCTAATAGTGTAATTGGGTTAGATACTTTTTCATGTAATTTAGTTATATCGTCTGTTGTCAGTTCGCCTACATCTTTGAAACGATCTGGCAACCCTATTATTATACCACGACTTCCAATCCGTGTCAATACCTTCTCGCCCATCATCTTCCCAGCATCATCGTTATCCCCAATGACAATAACTTGATTAAAGTACTTGAGAAGAATGTCGCATTGCTTGTTCGACACGTTTGCTCCTAGCGTGGCTACTGCTGGAATGCCCTGTTGGTGAAGTTTGATCGCATCAAACGATGACTCCACAACGTAGACAGTTCCAGAGTTCCTAACTCTATGTAAGTTAAAAAGAATCTTAGACTTAGGAAGTTTAGGTGTGTTCTTAAAGTCTTTACCCTCAACACTGCGAGCCACAAAGCCCACACAGATAGTTCCTGTTGGATCGTACTGAGGGATGGTTACCATGTCTTGTGCTTCTGAGTAACCTAGTTTGTATTCTTTGAGGTTTGTTATTCCTCTACCCGCAAAATATTCCAGGGCACGATCTGTTACGAGTGCCTGGTTATGCAGACGCTCAACTACGTCGCTATCAAAGGGGACATACTCTGGCTTATCCTTGAGTTGTGTGTCTAGGTGAGCGACAAAATCTATTTCTGTTTCAAACTTCTTGATAGTGCGTAGAGCAGCAAACATGCTGTTCCCAGTCATCTTCATGTAGTATTCTTCAAGAGATGCAATCTGTCGGCAGGCAAAGCAGAAGAAGGTTCCCTTCTCCTTGTCTATTTCTGCTGCTGGTGTATTGTGGTTTGGGTGGAACGGGCAAAAGATAATCCAGTCTGTATCTACCTCTCCTGCGACTGCTCCTCCTGCTGCTTGGATGACTCGCTCTGTTTGCTCTGGCGAATAGAGATCGGACGACCGTTGTCGATACCGTCGATTACCCACGCTGTTTTCCTTCCCACATAACTCCCGTAAAGGGATATCTCAAATTCATAATGACTCTTCTGGCGAGTGGTTGTCCACTCCATACCAAGGTCTAGGCGAGGGACATACCCCTCTTCCCGCATTTGCTCTTCTATTAACTTTGTATACATTCCCTGCACCCTCGCAAAGGCGGTGGATGACTGAACTTTGCCGTCCATACCAAAACGTTTGATCTTTCGATGTGCAGTTTTCATACCTCATATTATACCACAAAATCATCGTCAAAGTCTTTATAAATGAACGATCCTCTGTCGAAGTCAACCGTAAGAAGAAACTCACCCAAGTAACCATTTCGGTTCTTTCTGAAACACAATTCCATCGTGTCGGAGTTTGCAGCACGACCCAGGGCGAGTAGCCAGTCAGCGTCATAAGCGATCTGACGAGACCAGGAAGTCTGACCCAAAGTAGGTACGGTATTCATATTAGTAACGTCATCAGGAGTAGCAGATGAGATAGCCACGATAGGCACAGCACTAGACAGAGCCAGGAGTTTTAGTTCCCTGGATAGGTTCTTCATCTTTACGACTTCACTGTCACCTTTGGCGTTAGAGGTCATTAAGTTTAGATAGTCTAGGAACACGATGTCTGGTGCGTACTGGTCGATCTTACCCCTTACGACTGCTGGGTTGATCTCTCCGATACCCTCGTTTGATAGGATGCGAATAGGTGGCTTGCCCTCAAAGGTTTTCTCCATCCAACGCTTCATCATGTCCTGCTCAACATCACCTGATGAGAGTTTGCGGTGGCTCCAAATGCCGTCGCCTAGAATGGCGAACACACGGTTACGAACCTCTTGCTCTGTCATCTCAAGGGAGATAATCATTGGTGAGCGTCCAGACTTCCACGCCTGTACCGCCATGTAAACGACGAACCAAGACTTACCGATAGCGGGGTAGGCAAGGACAACACCTAGTTGTCCTGGCGTAATGCCTGCGGGTAGGTAGTTGTCGAACCCTGGTAGCCCTGTACGGATACCGTGTGCTCCTGACTCATGCAAATCTTTTACCTGTTGGAAGTGAGCGAGAGCAGCGTCAATGTCAGATACATCTAGATCCTTTACGTCGCTAGTGATACGCTTTAGTTCTGCTGCGTCTACTAGGAGTTGATCTAGTGCTTCTGCCGTGTCTCCATCTTGTACCGCCGTTGCAGCGGCACGGAGAGTGTTGCGTAGGTTGTCCTGTAGGTACTCTGCACGCAACTCATCTAGGTGGTGCTTGGTTGCACCTACGTCTGCCTGTGGCTCAAAGTCTAGGAACTTTTCCTTGACTAGTCTAACTGATGGGACTATTTGGTTCTGTTCGTAGTACCCCTTGATGAAATCCCAGATGTCTCCGTGTGTGCGGAACAACTTACTTGCGTCTGCCTGCAACAACACATGCACCTGAGCATCGTTGAGAACTGCTGTTAAAACCTTATCTTCTAATCCTGTAGCCACACTTTTGCCTTCCTCCTATTTTCTGCACGATTAACTTTATCTTCTTCCTCCATCGTTTTGCGATCAAGGAGAAGGTCTGCCTTGTACTTAAAGGTATCCCACTTTGGGGTATCCTCTGCTATTGAGATGTAATATTCTATTAGTTCAAGAACAGTAGGCAACCCATAAGAATCTACTAAATCCCTAGCAGCCCATTGCTCTGTGTTCCTATTCATTTGTGGGTAGAACCCGTGCTTATTATACACGGTATCTCGCCAAACGTCAAGGACTTTGTACTTTGGTTGCTGCTTTGCCATTAACCTAGTTCCTCTTTGGCTTCTTGCAACTTAGCAACAAGTTCTTGTTCTACAAAAGCGTAAACACGATCTGATGCCTCTTTGGTGTTCTCGCTATCTCTTACATAATCTTCTACTGCACAATCAAGACGTAGGGACTGAAAGTTCCCTGTATTGAGCGTGTAGCCTAGAGTCCAAGTAACCTTGGTATTCTCCATTGTAACCTCCTTGGTTATTTTCTATTATACTACGGCATTCAAGATCTGTCAAGACCTAGCCGTAAACATTTTCTGTGAATACTGGAATGAAGTTTCCTTCTGCGTCTTTCTGATACAGAAGGGCACTATCACCCAGGGAAACTGCCAACTCTGCTGCCGTTGGAGTTTTATTATTTGTTATAAGTCCGTCCTTACGAGGTCGTCCTATGTGGATTCCTGCAAGGATATCTCTCATGTCTCTAATAGTGTCCTCAGAGTAGTATGCTTTCTTCCCGAACCTGGCTACCCCGCCTTCCACGGCACCTACAGGAGAGGGCAAAATGCCCCTGTGAACTAGCCTAGGGAGACTTTTGCGGTGTAGGTTTAGGAGTTTAGCGGTTTCACTTACAAGATACGATCTGCGCCTTTTCTTCTTGAACTCTGCTAGTGGAACTAGCACCCTTTGTCTTGTGTTGATATTAAATAAAGTTATCATTCCTGCTGCCCTGGAGATGTGAACCTTCTTAACTAACTCTCCATTAAGAAACCAGAGTGTCTTAGTCCTTTTGGCTTTGTAGACTATTACATCATCAGACATTAGTTAGGAACGCCAATCGCTATGATGTTTACAGAGACGCTTAGGGTTCCGGTGCTGTTGTAACGAACACCATACTCTACCCTGCTAGTTGTGACCTCCTTAATAGAAACTGTCACGTTTGCGCCTTCATCGTTCCTTCCTACGTTTACGGGTGAGATCGTTACGACTGGTGGGTACTTGAACTCGTGCTCAAAGTCGTAAGCACCATTGGTAATATTTCCTGCCTTTGCGTCTTCACCGCTGACCACCTGTTGAGTCATGGCTACGATACGAGCGTCTGAGGTGCGTAGGGTCTGCCCGTTGATTTTAGAATAGTTATTAGAGGAATCAGACACAGCGACAGCCATGTCATTGATTGCCTGGGCAAGTGAATAGATGTAAGAAACATCCAATGGTTGCCCTCGCTCTGGTAGGGGTACTCTAGCCATAGTCTCTATTATACCACAACTGGCTTTTCAACCTTGTAGTATATCCAGTAGGATTTCCTGTTCTCGTCTAGTGAGACTACCCGCATTCTTACGATGTAGTCCTCTCCTGGGGCTACGGTTTCGGGCAACTCATCAGAGTTAATCGTCACCTTAGCCATTTACATTCAGCCCAAACCTAAACTCTGCGTAGGCGTTAGTGTTTGCTGCTTTAGTTAGTTCTTCACCAGCACCAGTAGCGGTGTAGCCAGACATCACATAGAGTGGGTTGGGTGTGGTGATGTTATCAAAACGAACAGCGTCTACACCTGCGTACCATTCTGAGCCAAAGTAATCAAACTCAACCTCAACATAAATAGTATCTCGCCAGGAGAATCCCTTTGAGGATACTGTGATGTCTTGTAGTTTTGTTGTTGCTACGTTAAACTTGTCTGGGGATGCTAATGTTCCTTTCCATACCGCCGTTCCTGCGGGTGGGTTGTCGTCGTCGTCAATGCCCAGGCTAGGATCTCGCATAAACCTCATTGTGAAACTAACTGATGGTGGTGCAGTCCAGGTAGCAGTCTCGGGGTACATTGCAAAGGCAAACTTAACTAAGTCATCGCCTGAGTTTGCGCTTAGGTTTACGTTGCGACCATCAAGGAAAATGCGTGTGCGTGGTGTGTTTGGATCTGTAGGATCAACAGGGAATGAATCTCCCCGCATAAGAATTGTTCTGTTGAGGAACCTTGTGCCCTGTCCTGGCCTATTGGAAACGAGGGCTAGGTTGTCTGCGTCTGCTGCAAAAATCTTTTCAGAGACTAGGATGTCTCCTGAGTTGTTGCCTCCGTCTAGTGGTGTCTCAATGAATGGGATGGTCGAAACCGCTGTGCCGTCCTTGATCTGCCAGTTCTCATCAGTTGTGAATGCAAACAAAACACGACTATCTGACTGGGCCGCTACGTTGCGTGCGTCAGACCAGACAGCAACCTCTGTAATGACGTACTGCTCTTCTAGAGGAAGATCACCAGCAAATGAGATGATGCTAGAACCTGATGACTCAAGGTTAGATCGTGAGGAGATGGGTACTCGTAGCATCTCAAAGTCCATGCAGTTTGCGTCAGCAGTAGCACCTGTGCCGTTCCCACAACCGAAAGAGATGTAGGACGCATAAGAGGGTGCTTGACCCAATAAATACTTAGAAATAAGTTCTCTGCCTTGGTTTGTAATCATTTCTCCTCACCTCTATTATACCACATTGCGTCAGTTCCCTACCTCAAAGTCTTCTACCCTGGACGCTACCTGTACTTGGACGTACTCATCTTCGGATACCCCGACAACTTCAATAACCATATTACCACTAGCGTCTATTTGTACTGTCTGCCCTGCGGCACTTACTTTCTCTTTGATGTCGATACCGTAGCCAGAGAACAAGTCATTTAGGTTTGTGCTAACTAGGATATTGAGTGGGTTAAACTGTATTTTTAAGTCTTGTAGGTTATCTACTTCAGAGTAGATGACTTTTTCTCCACCTACTGTGTCGTGTCTGGCTACCGACAAAATTTCTGTGCCGCCGACATCCTGGAAAAACATCTTCTCCATCTGCTCAACAGGTGTTGCTGCGTAGTTGGTGTTGATGACGTTTACGTTTGCTACCTTTACCTGTGATGTTTGCTTCTGTCCAGGTGGAGGAGGTGGTGGGGGAGGAGGCGCAGGGGCAGGCCCAGGGGGAGGTGGTGGTGCTGATCCTGGGTTAACGTAGTAGATACCCTTACCTGTTAGTTTGTCCCAGGCATCTTTCCCTTTGTGATTGTTAGGGTCGCCAGACCAATGAGATTCGCCAGCCATCTTACACCTCCACCAAATACGCTGTTGTGTTTATTCCATCAGTTGTCTTTGAGTAGTCAAACTGATAGACAACAAAGTTTTTATCTTTACTTGTTACTGCTTCCATTTCCTGTGCGTCTGTTGGCTTTACCTTGTAGTCAACCTTTACAATGTCTCCTAGTTGCATGTGAGACACGCCAAACAGGTTAGCACCAATGAGTTGTCGTGGCTTCTTGGTCTTGTTTATAATCCATCCTAGTAGATCTTCTGCTACTGCATCGTCTTGGATGTATTCGCTGGATAACGCCTCAAACTCCTGCCGTCCATATTTTGCACGAGAGGCTAGGATTTCGTCATATTGCTCCTTGTACTTGGTTGGATTTCCTACGAGTCTTGCTCCTGCTAGGTCTGGCCTGTCTAGGCGTGCGTTGTCTCCGTAGTAGTCATCGACACTCAACTCCTTGGTGGTGTCTTGCGTAAACGCAACACCCTGGATGCGTAGGAAGTTGCCTGTCTCTGCGTCAATGTTGATGGTAGTGTCGGTAGTATTAAAGATTAGGAACTCTGCACCATAAGCACCAGCCATAAAGCCAGAAGTGATGTAGGATTTGTTGTCGTTGATGACTGGGGCAAGCGTAGCAGCGATGGCTGGGTATGCCTGGTCGTACTTGATGTTTAAGTAGTCGCACTCACGCATAATAGTTCCAAACTCTTCAAAGTACATGTTGTAATCTGGGGTATTCTCTGTACCTACAGAGGTCAGGTAAGACTGCTGAATGAAGCCAGTCATGGAGTATTTACGCATTGCGTCTGTGTTAGTGATGTTGTCTACTCCGAATACGTCTGCGATCTGATCTGTTATCTGTGCCGCCGTGTTTTCGGAGAAGCGGTCTGCTAGGGCATAGGCGTTGTTAAACATACACTTTGATGTACCCCTGGTGAACAGAACCATCGTGTTGCGTGGCTCTTCGATGGGGAAAATGTCGTCTGCTGAGCCTACCTGCTTGCCGTTAAGATAGAGGTAGAAGCGACGAGTGCCGTTGATGTCTTTGTACTCTACACCTATGTCGTACACGCTGGTCTTTTCCTGTCCTACAAACCTTTGGATGTCTGTGAACTGACCGCTGTCTACAAGGATCTCTGTGATGCCTTCCCACAAGACGTAGGGTATTAGCACACCCTCGTCGTTTTCCATCATCTTGTAGAAGAACAGGGTGCTCATTGTTCCTGCTTGTTGTGTAAGTTTTTGTACTTTTACGTTTGTGTAGGTTCCATTAGGCGCACCCTCAATCCTCAAGGTGATAGTGCTCTTGTCTGAACTCACACCCTCTGCTCGCCATTGCCCTTCAAGTTCTGGCTGTGTGTTGTCCATGATAAGGAACTGATCTCCTGCTTCGATGTTGTGTTCTGCCTGTGTTCTGATGGTTACGTTCTTACTCGCTACCGTGGCGGTAGCGGAGTAAACAGGATTGGTGCTTGACCTATTGTAAGCGTCCTGAGATAGTGCAACTAACTCAAAGAAGTAGCCCTCATTGCTTGCTGGGTTTACCATCACTCCAACACCACCGCTGCCTCCTGTGAGAGACACCGCTTCTGATGGATTTTCTGGTTGTAGGGAGACGTATTCCTGTTGCCCGACTGCTTTTTGCTTTGTGTTGGACTGGGACTTGATCTCACCGACAACACGCATCCGTGTCCCAAAGTGCCGGTATGGGTAAGTGTCTCCAAAGTCTTTTAGGATGTAAGAGATGTTGTCTACTGACCTTGTTTCTACTAACTGACCTTCTGTTTCTACCTTTGTGTAGTCTGCTGGCCCCTCAAAGACAAGGGCAGATGCCTGTACTGTGCCTCTGCGGGTGGTATTGAACCTCTGGTTCTCTTTCTCCACCTGATATTTATCAGCGTACATGTTCTTGATGATACCTGTACGAGTAGAGGCTTTTGCCTTGTCGTTTACGTCAACGTTGTAGGTGCTTACACCAGGCGCATTCATGTTGATGGGGTATTCTCTAATGCTGTCGGCAGTAAAGAGAATGTTGCTGTCCATTAACATCCCGTAGCAGTTGGCGTTATCTCTCCAGAAGGTATCTAATCCTGCTTTGTGGGGTACTATTGGTGTGCCGAATTGTCCTCTACCGTTTTCTTTTACTGGCCCTGGCTTGAACGTGCCGTCTTCGTTGTAGTAAGGCTCTGCGGAGATGCGAACACGCCCTGTTGGGTAGAGTTTGCCGCCAAAGGGTAGTGATCCAAGGTAATCCTGGTAGTCATCATTGCTGAACAACCATCTGACCCCTGTACCTGTGATGGCGTACTGAACAGCGTCAAACTTAATGACTTCTCCGTTTGCATAGAAGTATCCGTTTGCCCTGCCTAACCAGGCGATTGCCTCGCCAAAGTCAATGATGTTGTTTTCTAGTGTGCCTGACGTAGAAACGTAGGGCTGGTCAACGGGGATATCTGTCTCTAGCGGGATAGCAGTCAGGTTGTAAGACTTTCCTGATTTAGCAGTTGTGTTGTAGTCTCGTAGGTTCTCTTCAGGAGATGCCTCCCAGAGTAGCGACGCTTTGTAAACCCAGTTCTGCCATGCGTTTGTGTGGAGTGCTTGGGACAGAGATGCTTTTTCTCTTTGTAGGTATCGTTCTGTGTAGTTGATGGTTCCATCGTTCGCTACCCTTTTTTCGTCAGATGATAAGTTAATGATGTTAGGCAGTTCGTTTGCGATATCGTCTACGAGTGTTTCGTTGCCTCGTAGGATCATATCTGTTGCTCTTTCGTTTGGTTCAGGCAACGCCCAACGCTTTGACGCTACACAAAAATCGTTGTATTCGTCAAACCACATAGACGTTTGTGTTGAGATTGCTAGGTCTTTTAGAACATCGGCAACAGACTTGCCTGGTGCTACAAAGAAAAATGGAATAATAGTTTCTGTCTCGTCCTCAACTCTTAAGAACTTGTAGTTACTAAAACCAATAGAGTCAAGGAGCATAGTCACCGCAAAAGACAGAGAGATGTCTTGTAGGAATAACTCTGGTGCTTGCTCGCTTTCTAGGATTCCGTAAGCATCACGCATCTGCATGGTTACGTTATCAAAGTTGCCTGTTGCCTGTGGGAAACCCTGTGCGTAGAGCGTCTTGATGGGGATGGTATTGACTTGCCCTGGACGCTTTATTGTCTCATAAAAACAAAACTTAACTCTGTTAAACAGGTAGGGTGTGAGGATGCTGTCTTTGCTCTCGTGGCTGAACGCACCATCATTGTTGTTTAAGTCAATAGTTCCTGTTGAGACTAGCACATCACCGACGGGAAGGGTTTTGCTTCCAAGGTCAGCCATTGTACGAGAGATGTTAAACGATGATGTCCTATCTGTTACATCAGCAACAAGACGAGGAGACATCTCAATGAGATCAAAGGTTTGGTTTGCCTTGTTCATCTTTGAAACAACGATGCGTAGTCCCTTGATGTAAGCAACCTCTCCTTCTGCGTTTGTTAGGTTTGTTACTACGGGAGTTTTGTTGTTGAGGCTTTCTTCATCTACCCCCCAGTTTAGGGCGGCACCGACAGAAGTCCAAGTAGGACGCTCGTAGGTGTAGTAAGTATCTTTGTCTGGGTCTTCGTCTGGGACAAAGTAAGTGTCTCCGTTTTGACCAGAGATGGGTAGGGAGGAGAAGTTAGGCATCACACCTTTTACCCTGTAGTTGTCTGGTAGTTTCCAACCTAAAGACAGTTGGATGTGTCCGTCTGGCCCGATGTTGTCGCTGGTTAAGTCTGCTAATGTCTCCCACTCATCTGCCTCTGAGAGGGCCTGTACGCTCCATACAGCGGGTATTGTGGCTTTATCCATCCCATATAGGGGGTCAGGGATATCCTCCATACCGACCCTGAAAGGGCCTTGGTTTACAGAGCCTACATTGGTCTGCATTTTGATGACGATACGATTTGTAGGCACAGGATTTTCATAAACAACATAGGGTGCTACATCCTCAATGTAACCTGATTCATCAGAGATGCCATACTCTTCCATTCTTTGCATCGGCTCTGTTTGATATTCAAAATCTGGATGTGGCTCAATAAGCGGCACGGCAAGATCACTTGTTTTTTCTGTGCGGTAGGATGTCCAATACTTAAATGAGTCATAGCGAGATCCCATGTAGTAGCGAGGACGCTTGTCTATTTGACTACCGTAGTTATTTATATACTGTGCCGTCAAACTATCGGATGCCGTGTATCCTAAGTAGAGTGGTTTGTTGATGCCGCTTCTTGGTCTGTTATGAGACACGCACTCGTCAAGAGAATAGAGCAACTCCATCTTTTTGTTTTGTTCTGTAAAGGCAATGGGGCCATCATCGTCAACAAGTGGTGTGTAGATGGTCGTGTCTGCGTTAGTTGCACCTTCTGTGTAGGGGTCATTCTCTTTCCACTTTGTAGGAAAATCAACACCATCTATGCCGCCCACTCTATGACGATAGTTGCCTACTTCTTTGATGTTGCCTGGTACGTTCATGTTCCATTCTGCAATTACCCGACTTTCTGCCTGGATGGTATCGGCAGTCTGCATGTATTGATTAAACTCTTGATCGCCCTTGTACATGTTATGCCTCTTCCAAGGTCACAGATACGTTCCAGAAGTCAGAAATGCCTCGCTTCTCAACTGAGTAGTTAAAACTACTGAAAAACATTTTCATTCGCTCTACATAGTTGCAGTACATTCCGAACTGATTTGGGCCTTCGGTATTGTCGAAGCGGTCGTAAGCAAGGAAGACCCACATGGGTCCGATGGTGTCGTAATACCATTGCAGCATGTCTGTGCCTCCTGCACCACCGTCTGCGGTGAAACCGCTGTTAGGTGGATTGGCGTTGTAAGGTGCTTGAGAGAACGGGGATGTTTCCTCTGTTGGCTCTGGCTTTCCGTCTGGCCCTAAGACCATTTCTGTCTGGTAGGCTCGTGAGGGTAGCATGTTCCATGAAGTACTCAACATCACCTTGTCGTCTGTGTAGTAGGAACGCATATTTCCAGACACCATTCTGGTGCGGCTCTCAAGGCGTCGCTGATCCATTGAGATAGGAGATCTGTTGTGGTCAGAGATGACAATGAAGTTCGTTCCCTCCTCCCCCGTGGGAGAGACAAGACCTGTGTTTTCGCCTGACTTCACGACTACACCAGGGGTTCTAGACCAAATCATTGCCTGTGGCTTTGACCAACGCTTCCTGTTGGCGATGTAGTCTGAACCTGCTTCCTTGATGTCTTCGTTGCTGCTTACGCTATACATTACTGGCCTCCTATGGTTCTAAGTTTTTCGATTTCCAACTTCTGAACAAAGATGGAAAAGATCTCCTCGGCACTTGCGCCTGGAGCATTTATGTTTACATTGTTATTCATTTGGGTGTTGCTACCACCCATTATACCATTAAGTCCTACCGTGCCTGCGCCGGTTACGGGTATGTTGAAAGATGCTGTCCTTCCATCAAGAACATCGGTCAATGATGTTAAGTCTGAGGGCTTGAATGCAAGGCTTTCCCAGTTGCCCGTGACCAACTCTGGAATACCAAGTGCGCTTCCCCCGCCACCGGACAGAGCCTTGTAGTATTCATTGGCTAGTTGCACACTTCTCCGCATCTGCTTGTTGTTTGACTGAAGCACAACACCAAGTTGTTCTGCAAGTTTACCCTGATTTATTCTGAAATCAGTCTCAGCCTCCCACATCTTCTCTTGTCTTTCAAAGCGTGCAAGTTGTATCTTGTCGTCTCTTGCAGCAGAGGTGACCATGTAGTCAGCCTGAGCAATCCGCAAATCATTATCGTGAATCATCTTTTGTAGGTTCTTAATCTCACCTTCTTGAATAGTAAAGATGTTGAACTCAAGGTCACGGATTGTCTTGTTGTGCCCCTCTATGCTGTCCTTGTAGCCGTCGATGGTGTCGTTCTCATTACGAATACTCATGTTAAGATTGTAGATTTGATCTTCAAGGTCTCTAATTTGAAGGTTGGTGTAGTAAGAATCTTCTTCCAGTTCTCGCTGCCGTTCTTCGATTTGCTCACGGTTCATGCCGCTTTCTGCGCCAGTCAAAGATGCAATCTGACTGTCTCGTGCAGTCTCTAGTTGTGAACGGAACTGGTCTGCTGCATTCTGCATTTGGTTCTGTTGCATGGTCTGTGCTGCTGCGGCAGCGGCAGACACATCGCCTGTGGATAAAGCGTTTGCTAGTCCTAGTTGATCTTGCTGTGATTGAGCGATCTGCTGGTTGATATCCAAAGTCTTGTCTAGTGCTTCAATTCGCTTGTCGTATGCCTCGTTGATCTCTTCTTCAGCGTAACCCATCAGTTTGAGGTCATGGTCAAGCATTTCTCCTTCACGCTGACGGATTTCCAGACTACGCTGCATGTCTTCGACAAGACGCTTTTGAGCATCTGCCTGGTCTTGCAAGGTTTTAACATTGTTTTCATTGATAATAAACTCACGCTCTAGCATTTTAATTTTACTTCGTTCAGCAGCAATCTGATCTTGGATTGGCTTTACCTGCTCCAACTGAAGAAGTTTAATCTTTGCAGCGTACTCAGCGTTCTCTTGGTTCATCTGTGCCCTGTCTTTTCCGTTCTCCAAAGCCTTGTCTTCTTCTTTCATTTCTTCTCTGAGAATGCTGACATCCAACCCACTCTTGTACAAAGAGTTACGTTCTTTCTGAAGTTCAACTTGCCTTTCGTACCTGTCAAGGATAGTTGTCTCCACTTCTGCTCGCTTCCTAGCCTGTTCGATTGCATCCGTTTGGAACTTCCCGCCCTTTGCATACAATTGCAAAAGTTTTTCGTCAGCGATGATTTGTTGCTGTGTGAAGTAGTTGATTGACTTGTCTGCCTTCACCTCTTCTTCCCTTGCTTTTTGCCTTGAAGAAGCAGCGGTGTCTCGTGCTGCATCAAAACTCATGTTTGAGAAGTATTTGTTGCTGACCTGCTTGCCTTTAGCACCCTCACTCATAAACTTATTGAAGGCTTCCTCGTCATCTGCAAGACCCAAAATAATTTCATCGCTAAGGCTCTTGTTGTATTTTTGTAGTTTGTCAATTCTTTTTAGAGCAGCCTCGTTGTCCTTGAAAGTATTTTCCAAGTCTATCAACCAGTTGCTTTCCTTTCCACCACCACCACCGCCACTGCCGTCGGTTGGCGAGGGGGTGGTGACATTGGAAACTCCTGCTGTCAATGCACTTGATGAATCGGCCTCTGCGGAGTCTGCCATCCTACGGAAAGCACTTGCCTGTGTCTTCATGCTGGCACCTAGTTGCGTGTCACCAGCCGCAAACGCTGCGTTCGCAGCGGCATCGAACACCTGTGCTGCTTTGTCTGCACCCTTAGCGATGATCTGGAAGTTGATTACCTTTGTTATTTGATCTTCAGGCATGGTGTAAAACTCTGCCTCAGTCAAACCACTCTCTGCAATCATGTTTTGCACCATCTGTTGTGCCTGTGCCACGTCTATCTCTTGACCGTTCATCTTGGATGCAGTCAGGATAAAGTCAATGCTTGCCTTCTTCTGGATCTCAATGTCATCGTCTCCAATTTCTGCTTGGATCTCTTTGAGTTTTGCCGCCATTTTAGCAACGTCATTGATGTCTTCCTCTATAACCTCAAAGTTATTATCGTCATCGTTCTTGTATTTGATTAATGATTGAGCAGCCAAGTCCTGCATCCACTCTGGCTGAGACATTACGAACTCTTCACCTTGATCGATCTTATCAAGTTGATCTTTATAAAGATTGTATCCAAGACTGTTTGTTGATAAGTTTCCTTCTGGATCGGTGATGTCAACACCAATCTTAAAGAGATAGTCTCTGTCCATTCCATTCAACTTCTCAAGGTCTTCGGTGACTGAGATAAGTGCTTCTTCTTCTGTCATGTTGCCGTTTTCTGTAAACTCCATGGCGATCTCTATGTACTTTTCTGTTGTTTCGTCCACACCGTTGAGTTGTGAAGACAATTCTGAAACGGCCTCGTTGAATGGCGAAAGGTCATCACCTGATGAAGCAAGGTCAGCCACAGTTGATTGAACTGCTGCCAATGTCTTTGGACCAGAAGAGTTGGACAGAGCATCCATTGCTTGAACAAACTTGACAGTAGCATTTCCATCTAACTTGTCTGCTTGATTCAAGAAAGATGAAACGCTTTCGTCTTCCATTCCGTTGACAATGCTTCCGATTTCACCTGCTGTTCCACCGCCTCTAACGTATGTCTTCGCAAGACTATCGAACTGTTTTCTAAGATCTGATCCTTCAGAAGCCAGTCCCTCACCATAACTTCCGGCTGTTGCGTTGGACATCAGGGTTGCCAAGTCAACTGCCTGTGACTGAGATAGTCTGGACGACGCTTCCCCCTGTGTTGCCTCCTTGTATGCATTAACAAAAGCCGTGTCCTGGTTAGAAATAATATCTACCGCCAACTGACTAGCAGTTTCAAAGTCGTATCCAAACTGTGTTAGAGCGTCTGCAATTGCAACACCCTCTTGTTCAATCCTTGTGCGCTCTTCTGCCGCTGAATCAATAGCACCAAAGATGTTACCCTTGCTGAACATGTCTCCGGCGCTGTAATCTCCAGTAACGAACACATCGTTAATTGTTTCAAAAATTGAGCCAAACAGGTTTTCTCCACCAGCATATGCAGTGGCGGTGATTGGATTGGTCATCAAAGTACGCAATGCTCCCTCACCATATCGTCCTGTGTCACCCGCACTCAACAACATCTCATTACGAGCCTTGATTTGTTCTGGCTCAACGCCAGAAGCCAGCAGCCTGTTCTCTCTTGCTTTCTTTGTTGCCCTTGGATCAGGTGAAGCGTCAGCAAGTCCAAAGAGGATTTCTGCATATTCTTCCTGAGCCTCTGCCGCTTCTTGCATTGACTTAATGTATTCGTTGAAAGTTATGTTTCCATCTGCATAGTCTTCTCGTGTTGTTGCAATCACAGTTGTCCAAGCCTTGACTCCTTGCTCTGCCGCCCCAAGAGCAGTTGAGTAGCCTCTAAGACTTTCGATGTCGTCCAAAGCCCCTGCCTCTGTAATCCTTTTGTCCCTCTCTTCTGCCTGTGATTTGGCTACCACAGATGAAGGAGTGCCTCTACGCACCATTTCTTCCATAGTGCGAGCGAGTCCAGCACCAAACGCTTCATTTGACAACTCTGCGCCCAATGCCCTTGAAAAGGCAGTTACATCATCACCCTGCAACTGATTGTTTGCAACTGCGGCAGCAACATATTGTTCTGCCAACAACCTTCTTTCTGTTTCACCAGCCTCTTTTAGTTCAGTGACAAGTGCCTTTCCTGCTTCTGTCTCAAATGCTGTAACAAAATCCTTGAACTTTTCTGTGTCGTCTTCATCCAATCCTTTTAGTGCTTGCCTTTGTGCTGCCGTTGCCTTTCCAAGAACAGCAGACATCTTATCTGCTGCATCTGCTGCACCACCCAATGCACCACCAAGTTTGTAAGCCTCTTCTGCGGCGGCGTTCATAGAGTCTCGCCACATTCCATAAACAATAGATCCAACAGCGAACAAGCCGGTTGCTGCGGCGGCGGCTCCACCTGCAACAGGACCAAACATAGATGCCATGGAGACAAGTTGACCACCAAACATTGATGTCTTTTGCAACATGCTTCCCATTTCTGATTCCACATCCATAAACATAGAGGACATCATGCCCATACTGCTAATAATTTGTCCACCAATCATTCCACTCATGTTGCCTTGTTCCTTAATTTTAGACATAAACTTGCCCCGACCTTTTGTTCCAGGCATCTTAGCCTCTTCTGATTGCTTTGGATGCAACTTCACACCAGGGATTCCACTCTCTAAGCCATCATCTAGTGCAGCACCAGTTTCAGCACCAGCAGCAGCCACTCGTCCCTTTCCTCCCTTAACCGCCTTGACAAGACCGTCGATCCATTCTCGTCCTCGCACCATTGCAAGTTTGGATGGTGAAGCAATCCCTAGGAATGCACGCAAACCCTCGTCAACGTTTTGTCCAGTCTCTCGTCCAACCTGAACGGCCTGCTCAGAAGCAATACGCAATCCCTGGATGTAAGCATCCATGGAGATGTCTCCCCTTTGGTACTCTGCTTGTAGTGAGGATGCTGACATTGCTCCTGCTGCCCCCATGTTTTGCAAAGCAAGGACTGCTTGGTCTGCACTTGCCTCCAAGTAAGTAATGGCCTGTGTCCCCTCAAGTGCGGCATAGGATGCTTCCCTGAGTTCAGGTGGCATTTTCATTAGTTCTGCGTTAAACCTACCCAAAGACATTGACCCTTCGTTGATGGTTGTTACCAAGGCATTAAGTTCTGGTATCTGCTTGAATTTTGCGTTGTTTTTTCCTTGACCCCCGCCGAACAATTCCATTGGGAAGTTCTTGCCTGCCTTGTTGCTGTAGTTCCTGTCGCCTAATGACTTGTAAGTCTCATCATCACCACCCATGATGGCTCTCATCCTTGCAACATCTGCGTCGTTTCTTATTCCCTTTGTGTATTGCATACCAAGATCATAGCGATCATCTCCGATGACATATGCCCCAGAGCCAGTTCTCTTGACTGACTTGTCTGCATCCAGAATTGACTTGCCTTCTGGTGTTACGTCAAGACGCATGTCAGATCCAGCCTGTGCTAACCTTCTCAAGAACTCTTCCATTGCATCGTTGACGCCTCGTAGTGAAGGCATGACCTCATTATCTACAATTGAGTTCAGAGAAAAGACACCTTCTTCTGCTTGATCCAGCGTCCCCTCCACAACAACGGCGTCATCATTCAAAGCCTGAATTTGTGCTAAAAACTTTTTCTCTGCTGCATCAATGGCAGCAAGACCCTCTGCTGTTTCACGATCATATGCTGCTTGTGCTGCTGGAGGAAGCCCCTTCTCATTCCTGGTTGCAAGCAACTGCTTCCTCATTGTGTCTCCTGGCCCCTCTTCTCCACGGGCCGTCATTGTACTGAAGGCTTTTTTCACAGCGAAACCACTCATAGGGCCGCCACCTGACAGGCCTTGATTGACTGATGCAGGCATATCGAGAACGGTATCTCTCATAAACTGCATTCTGACGTTTTCGGCACCGACCTTATCGACAAGTGCCTGAGAGTGATGACCCCTGGAGAATGCTTGAACCTCTGCGGCAGTTGCCTTGTAGTCATCAACAACATGTGCCGCCTCACTTCTGCCAGGGTTCTTTTTGCCAAAGCCCATCATTTTGTTTGCCGCTGACTTGCTTGCATTATCAAAGATTGCATCAACAGCAGCAGCGACCTCTACTGACCCCTCTCGCAAGCCAAGCACAACCTCATCAACCAACGCTTGTGTTGCAGCGTCGATCTTTGGCTTGCTGCTCTCTATTGTTTGAGCAAGTCCCAATGGGTCATCCTTAAACAGCATCTTTGCCTGTTTCACACGATCTTTGCCTGCCCCAGCAGTCCTCAATGCGTCTGCGTCTGTTTGGAATCTCTTTGCAGAAGGCATTAAGATGCCCATACCAACGTCACCCCTGCGTTTTGAGAACACATCTTTTTGTCCAGACTTAGTTGTGTTCCTCACACCCATCATGTCATCATAAGATGGGTTTTCATTTCCGGTTCGTGTTCTTGCATTGTCTGCGGAGAAGTTGACCAACTGTTGTATCTGTGTTCCAAGTGCTTGCTCTTCTGCCGTGTTCCCCTGAACGGCAGTCGCCAATGCAGCAATTTGTGCCGTCAGTTCAGAAATCTGACCACGGCTCATTGAGGCTGGGACGTTAATGCTAGATGATCCGATAGGGAAGGATGTGCCTGCGTTAAACCCAGAGACCGAACCGTTGTTGAGTGCAGACAAGAACCCAGCGTGCTTCTGGCTTTGCTTTTTATTAATTACAAACTCACCAGGAGTCAAGAGTGCAGGCACCTTGTCTGTGTTTCCAGAGCCACCAACACGACCACCACGAGCCAACTTAAGAATCTGTCCACCAGCATTGCGACGTTGAACGGGTGCGCCGCCAACGCCACCTGGGGCCACACGGGGGACAGCCGACATTCTTTGTGCGAGAATAGCGTATTGTTGATTCAGGCTGCTAAGTATCCTTGCTTGACTTTGTAACGAGGTGTTTACATTCATTGTCGATGTGTTTAACTTATCTGCTGCTACCTGTGCTTCAAGTTCTTCCGTTGCCAAATATGAAACGCCTTGTGAGGCTGCTCTAATTCTTGCAACAGCATTCATCAAAGTACCCGTAAGGTTTAGGAATAGACCAGTAAGCATTGTTACTCCAGGGATTATGATACCAAGGAAGCCTGCTGCGCCGACGGCGAGGACTTTCCAAAAATCACCCAGACTGTCAAACCTCTTGAGCAAGTTAGCAACAGACTCTAGAACGGGAGTTATTACTTTAGCAAACATTTCACCGATGGGAGCCATGGCTAGTTTTAAGTCTTCAAAGGCAGCAGTGAGTTGCATGACAGAAGAAGTTTCTAAAACTTCTAACTCTTTGTCTGTGTTCTTCTGTAGATCTTCGGCACTCATTCCAAGAACCTTGATGGCCTCTGCTGCCTGTGATCCTTCTTTATTAATGTTGTTTAGTAGGGCACCCATTCTTGCGAACTGCCGTTTTCCGAACAAGTCAGACATGAGTTGCTGCTTCTGCAAATCAGACAGACTCTCCATCGCTCCTGCAAGATTTTGGATCATTCCCATAACGTCGCCTTCATTCTGTGCGACAAGGTTCTCAAGGCTAATTCCAAACTGCTCTGCCGTTTTTATTGCTTGCTTTGTTGGAGTGATAAGTCGGGCCAGAGATGTCTTCAAAGAGTTGGCTGCTTCATTTGCGTTGATGCCACCCTCACGCATGGCGGTAAGGAAGACTGAAAGATCCCTTACGTCACCACCCAAACCTTTAATAACAGTTGCGGTGATTGGGATTGCTTCAGCCATGTCTTGCAAGGAAAGTACTGTTTGGTTCTCAATTGCGTTGAGAACATTCAGTTCTGCACCAAGTTCATCGACAGAGACACCAAACGCAGAGTTCAGAGAGATGACTGTGTTGAGGGCTTCTGCTTGAGTCATCATACCCAGGGCGGCCATTTCAGTTGCCTTTGTTACGACATTTGAAAGATCGTCTCCTGCAAAACCAATTGCTGCTGCATCTGCGGCGAGGCCAAGAGTTTCTTTTGCTGTGAAACCTAACTTAGTTAATTCACTTGAAAGTTTTACGATTGACTCTGTTACCTTTTCAGTCTCAGCAGCAGAGGTGCTGAAATCTCCATACACTTTCTGCAAGTCAATGATTTGTCTCTCAACGTCTTGGAATGTTTTAATTGCAAGGGCACCAAAGATTGTTAAAGGTACAGTGAAGCCGACCATCAACTGACGGCCTGCCCATTGTAGGTTTTTACCAAGGTTCAGAGTTGCAGTTCCCAATTGGTCAAGAGCACGAGTCGTCATTAATGCCTTTTGCTGCGCCATCAGTTGTGATTGATTTGTTGCCACTTGAGCCGTGTTGAGAGTTTTCAGTGCTGTTGCCGTTCCTGTTGCACTTGTTCCAAGAAGTTTATATTGAGAGTTTAGGGCTGCCACGTTTCGTGTGGCTAATTGGGTTGCTACGCCATTTTTCCCCATCGTTGTTTTTAGATTTTCAAATGCCTTACTAACCTTGGGAACATTATTCCCACCAAGAGTCTTGTTTAGTTTTTGAGATGCGGTTTCAACTTGTACGATTTCTCCTCGCAAGCCTTTGAGTTGGCCTGTTGCATTAGCAGAAAAGAAGGCCCCTTTTTGGCCTTGTTGAGCCATCATCGACTTGTTGAGAGTTGCGATTTGACTCTGGAGTGCAGCAAGTTGAGACTGCGCCTTGGCAGTATTAATATCAATATTAATCTGTGCGTTTACATCAGCCATTAATCAAACATCTCCTGGGTTTATTATACCACATGCCTAGAAATCCATGAGGTTTTTGGGGGCTTCCGATTCACCATCTGTGAACGATCCGTAGTCCATATCTTTACCAAGTTGGAACCCGTGCCTTGCTCCTAGAGCACCCTGTAGAGATAGGATATCATTGGCGTCCTTAGCCCTACCACCAGACACAGCCCTAGCCTGGATGTCTTCCATAGTGGTGGCTTTCTTCTGTTGTGCCTTTTCTGGCTTTGGCCTTCTGCCTGTTTGTTTGTCTAGATCAACACCTTGCATTGCCGCCATGAATTTACGTTCGTTGTATTCACCCTCTCTCATTGCATCCAATATTGCAACAAGTTCAGCCATGCAAAGGCTTTCTTCTAACTCTTCAAAGTTCTTCCATATACCTGATAGGAATACTTGTGATTCTAACTCAGCGAGATCTAGTTCGTCCCAGGTAGTCCCGCCATCTGGTTTCCCGTATCATCAAACTTAATGCCTGATGCGGCTTCTACGACCTTGTAGACAGATGGTAGGTCAATTGAATCTTCCAAACGCTCACGATCTGTAGCAAGATCAGGAGCATACTGCTTCATAGCAATCTGTACGCAGTCAAGAAGAATGTCCATGCTTGCGTCGTTGTCGTCTGCAACCTCTGAGATGTCTGCAAACTTCTTCATAAATTCACGAAGTAGTGAAATCTTTAGTGGTCGCATCTTTACCTGAGTGCCGTCTAGCAACTCAATCTCAGTTGTTTCATAAACTGTTGTAGCCATTTTATTCCTTAGTCTAGTTGTGGGCTTTTTGCCTTACCCACTATTATACCACATGACGAAACCCCCGCCCAAAAGGACGGGGGCATCGACTATTAAGTTGTCTTGATTAGTTACTCAGCGATTGGTGCTGGCTTGGCGGTACGCTGACCACCAAGAGACGCCACTACTGGTAGGGTGCTGGTTGAGAAGGTGCGGTCAATAACTCGTCCGTATGAACCATTGTTTGCGGGTAGCAAACGGAAGGTTACGTCGAATACTGATGCAGCGTCACGGGATACTGAAATAGTAACAGCATCCATTGACAATGCACGGAAAGCGGCGTAGATACGTTCGATCTCGCTACCTTCAGCACAGTCACCTGTACCTGGTCCAACGGCGCAAAGCGCACGCTCGATTGGGCACTCCCCTAGTTCGCCAGAGTTAATCTCTAGCATGTCTAGGGAATCAGTTGATCCAGAAACAAAGTGTGCTTGGGCTGCTGCTGTTGCTTCAGCCTCACCACTTGTCACTAGAACACCAGTACCATCTGGAAGTTCCCGAATACCTGAGTAGGAATTTGGGAGACCATTAACCATATCAGTAAAGCCACCGTTTAGATCATTTGGAGAAGCAGCAATTGCGAAGAGAAGGTTCTCTAGGGTTGCCTCTGCGAATGTGGTGCTGAGTGTGACCTGCATTCCCTGCTTGTAAATCTTAGCAGAGTCAAGCAACTGGTCAACCTCTACCTCACCGAAGTCGGGAGTAATGGTTAGTTCCATACCATTCTGGGTAAAACCAACGTTAGTCCATGTTGCGTCTGCTGCAAGGGTGTCCTTGTAAGACTGACCCCCAACAAAGTCAGGGAAGTCTTTGTCTGCGCCTGGGTCCGTTACTGGACCTTCAGCGTGGATGAACAGCGATGCTGCACCAACGATGATGTTCTTTGAATTACCTCGTGTGTATGCCATAATAATTTTCACCTCTTTAATAATAATGTGTATTCAGTTATTGGAGATAACTACACACTATAATCGGTGTTTCCTCGTCTACTATTATACCACGGATTTAGCGTGGATTGTAATGATACTCAGTTTCTATGATAAACCTACTGATGTAGAACTGGTTGATTGTGTAATCACGTTGCGCTCCTGATGACGAGATCTGTGAGGATGTCTGGAAGACTCTGATGTGGTGGAAGTAAAGACCATACATCTGGTCTGCGTTATATGCGTTTACCTCTTGTGCTACGTCATCCATACCATCAAGGATGAATTGGATTGCGCTACCCCAGGTTAGGCTGTCGCTAGGAAGAGCCTTGAGAGCGTAATGGATCTGCTCCTTTTTGATGGGGTAGAAAGGATTAGAATTAATAGTCATCATCCTATCGTAGACAATGTTAGGTTTTTGATCCCAGGGAGCATCGCCAGCGGCACTATCTCCAAGGGGGTAGAAGGGCATGATGCCGTTGTAAGACATCACTAAATCAGGATCTAATTCAGCAATCCTACCCCACAGGTAGCGGTTGATTGGAACTGCTGGTACGATAGGCACAATATCTTTGAGAGCCATTATGAAATACCTCCGTCGATGGTTAGATAGCGTCTAGCACTTCTTACTCCTGTTGATGGGTTCATTCCTTTACCCCATCCTTGCGTAAACTCTGTTGGTGTTTCCATTTCTAAAATAAACTGTCTCATCATACCCTTGTTTAGGTAGAAGTCGAAAAACTCTCGCACTACCATGTAGAACTGACCCTTAACGCCAGGGCCACCTGGATCATCTATCACAACCTCATTAGGAGTAAAAACCATTTCTCCATCATCACCTTCAAATGCTAGGACACCACCATCATTAGGGGTAATGGTAATGCTGATTCCTTCTTCCATTATGGATGCTTTATCAACAAATGGTTCGTTAGCAGTTGGGGATACTGATGTGCTCTGCTGAAACTCCGTCACAAAACGAATGGACTGCCTACCTGTGAATGACTCTATCTTGAATAGTCTTGCGCTATCCATTCCTGCCTGCCCCCACTCGTAAACGTGGTGTAGGCGATCTGGTTCTAGGCGTGCAACGCTATCAACATATTGGTAGAACGCCTGTGTGATGATCTCTGCTAGTTGAGCATTGAAGTATGCCTCGTATTGGTTGAGACCTCTGACGAATCCTTCTGAGTACCCTAGAGCAGCACGCATAGTGTTATCAAAGTCTATTTTATTATAAGATAACATTAGATGCCCTCCAAAATCTGTTGGTCATCAGCACGTTCTAGTAGCACCTTGTAGTACTCAATGTCTCCCCAAGGATCAATGAATGGGTCTACGCTCATTACCTCAAAGACAATAGGTGTGCCGTCTGCGTTTAGTTGTAACTCCACATCTCCCATGTCTCCCTTTTTGCAGATGTTTGTAATGAGAATGTCGCTGATGGGATGGACTGATCCATCACTTCCTACCCTTGGATCTGATGGGTATTTGAAACGACCATTGAGACGTTTCTTGTATTTAAAGTTTGTGTCTGCATCTAGGTCTTGCAGGTTTACTGTTCCCATTACGTTCCAGTATGACTTCCGTTCGTTTCTGTCCAGTCCCCAGATCTTTACAGACTCTCCGTACACGTTTTGACCAACGCCACCAATGACGTTTCCAAACTCGTCCTGCATGATGTTATCTGGGTTAGAGTTGTCCTGGTCTAGGTAAGAAGCGTAGTATAAGTCACAACTCATAATGTAAAGAAAGGTGGGTAGTTTGAGGCCCATTTACAACACCCCAAGGCGATCAACATGCGTCCCTAGGTTGATGTACTTCTGTAAGATAACATCAATAGCCTTGTTGCCTGTT
>WLWG01000348.1_pt1 | contig 48446 bp, 56 predicted proteins | sample 6712871 | NCBI WGS metagenome assembly WLWG01 (sample SAMN12718693, study PRJNA515312) | sponge metagenome | isolation source: marine sponge | host: Mycale hentscheli | place: New Zealand: South Island, Marlborough, Capsize Point | collected 2003-05-01 | reverse complement strand
TCCCGGTGCTTTTTGGACCGAAAGACCATGCGACCGTCATCGGTGTACTCGTGATGCTTGAACCTGGAACGGGCATCGGCCACCTGATCTGGATGGACGCCAGCCGCGTCAGAGAGTAGGGGGTCAACCCAATCCGTCTGGACGCCGCCCACCTCATTCGCAAGGCACCGAATCATGTGCCCGCAGCAGCCCACGCATGGCAACGGGTCATTCCGGAACTCCACCAAGCGGTAAGAGTCTTCGACCGCCCCGCACTTCTCGCATTGATATGAATATATTGGCATGGTTGCCCCCCCTCCTTTCGGGGAATCCTGGGCCGGGCGGCCGCTAAAAATAGCTCTTGTATCGGTCGCTTACAAAATACTCAACCCCAACCTCGTCAGCTTTCTGCCAACCCATGCACTGAACGCGCTTCCCCCCAGGCACTTGGACATATCCCTCCTGCCCACTCGTCCGGCAAAAATCCCGATGCGTATTCATTGTCTCATCCAGGACCGCAAAATGCTTAGCGCGGTCGTCCATGAACGGCCCCTTGCACTCTTTGCAGCATGGCAGATTCAGGGGGGGGTCATACGGCCCCACGGGCCCCCAGGAGACCCACTTAGATTTCAGCCTAACAGCCTCATCTGTCGGAGAGCCACAGTGTCTACAATTTTCCATAGAACAACCTCCTTCCTTTGCGCACTTACACCGAAGACCCACCAAGCCCGCCGCCGGGGAGGCCAGACAGGTTGCCGTTGCCTAACTGGGCCGGCGCTGAACCGGACTGGGCGAACGACGCGTTGGGGTCAGCGAACGGGTTAAGGCCCTGCTGCGGCCCGTCGCCGCCAGGGGACGCTGGGCCGCCGCCCGCAGCCCCACCGGGCCCGCCAGGCAGGGCAATCGCGCCGGCCGGAATCGGCGACTTGGCCAACATCTCCATCACCATCATCTGAAACTCGGGGTCGTTCCACATCGCCTCGAAGTGGTTGATACCCTGGAGCTTCGCGTTCGTGTTAATGAACGCGATGAAGTTGAACAGCTGCGGCATTCCGATCTGAAAGAACTGCATCCAAGTTTGGATCGCCACGGGGACGACCGTCTGAACGAACTGGATCAGCTTCTGGCTTCGCTGCACCGGGTTCTCGCGGTCCATCGACTCAAGGCCCACCTTGAAGTGGTAATCTAGGAAGTCGCCGCGGATGGCCTCGGGCGTGAGGACCATCGTGATGTCCTCGCCTCCAGGAATACGCTTCTTTAGCGGCTGCTCAATCATCGGGTCCGTGAAGATGTACCACGCCAGGTTGCGGCCCACCGAAGCGGTGAAATCGTAGACGAGATCCTTCATGTCGCCGACACGGATGTTGGCTGCGGTTGCCAGGAGGTTTGCCTGGGTGGCCGTATCAGCGCCCGAGACCTCGCCGCCTAGCTGCTGAAAGTCGCCGGGACCCGACTCGCCGAACTCGCTTTTGATCCACTGCAAGTGGCGATAAACTTCATCCGCTGCTCCTCCGAACGACACCGATCGAACGAGATCGGGGTGGTCGACCGCCACCGACTCCCCGTCGTCCGCGTCCACAATTTCCTGGGCATCATCTGCGGCTGCTCGTCCATAGACCAGAACCTCCTTCTGTCGCCGCGCCTGGCGATCGGCCTTCGCGGCGTTGTCGTTCGCCATGTCGTGCAGGTCCATCCAGATCCCGCACGGCGGCACGGGGAACGGGTTGTTGGGCACCCAATGGAATCCGAGGAAGTGGTACGGCCCCAGGCTCGGGACGTCGCCCTGGCGCTCGGGTCCCTCGTACTCGACGACCCGGAGGAAGTCGTTGGTGTAATGCTCACCGAATGGCACCGTCACGATCAGGCGGTCCTCTGGAAGCAACACCTCCACCAGGTCGACGTAGTCCATCAGCGAGTTGGGGTCCCCGTTTAGCGATCGCTTCTGAGACAGCGACTCGGCCTGCTCTCGCCGGTTACGGCCAGTCGTCTCGTCGCCGACGCTAGGAAGACTGGACACCTGGTCCATGTCGAAGACACCGCTCTCCTCCAGGAACTCTCGCGTCACGCGGACCCGGTTACCCACGAAGACCGCCTCCATGAGGCTGCGAGCCATCGGGTCCATCGTAAAGTCGTCCAGGTCGATGCGGTCGGCGTAGGGCGTCGCCAGGTTGGTACTCATCCCGGACGGGTCCATCACCGTCTGCCCCGAGACCGCCAACCCGTCACGAACAATACCCATCGCTAGGATCGTATCGATGATGACGTCGCGGAGCGTGGCTTTGAATCCGATCTTCCTGCATAGGTCATCCATCGACAGCTTCAACAGCTCTGCTGTGGAGGAGTACATGGCAAAGTGCGACTCGACGTCCCACTCCGGGTTCTTAGAGACCAGGTGGGGCGTCAAGATCGAGATCGCTTTGAAGATTAAGTTCACCGGCTGAGCCGGACCCTCAGCGCTGTTGTCGTAGAACGATCCGACATAAGCCTGCATGAACTGGTAGCGGGCCCGCCGCAGGTTGTCAATGCGATCGAAGCCGAGCGTGATCGACCTCTGCAGCTCCTGGGGTTCTAAGAGTTTTGGCATCTACCGTCTCCTGTTCCGTGGGGCCCAGCGATCCCTGCTTCTCGCCCTCGCCTTGCGCTTTCGTCGCCTGGCGGCATAGCTGTTCGAGGGCTCCGCCGGCTCGGTCGGCTCGCTTCCGGACATAACCTCATCACCGATACAAGTCAAGGCGTCAGCGATGACCCGGTCGCCGTGGGCCGCCCGAGCTCCTTCGCTCTCTTTCAGCAGTTTGGCCGGGCCGATGGTGCCGGAGTCGTACACAATGTACTCCTCCAGCTCCGCCAAAGCCAGCTTGGAGGGGTTGATGAACGTATCTCTGGACAGCTCCCGGCGGTAAGTGCCCAGCAAGAGGCCTTTCGTCTCCTTCGATGAATGCCAGCCATATCGCTTCCCCGTCGCGTTATCAACCGTTCCCTGGCGACGCTCCAGGTAGACATTGGGGTACCCAATCTTGACCAGCTCCTTAATGAAGATACCGCCAGGCCCGTTGGCCTCGGGAACGATCATGGCGTACCCCCCCTTCTTCGAGCCGAACCACATGCCGGCGATAGCTGCAAGCCGGGCCAGGTCGTGCGGCGCGGTATCGGCACACGCGAACTCCGCCACCTTCTCGCCAGTCTCCTTACACCGCACCGACAGTACGGAATTGGACGCCCCTTGACCATTGGAGATGTCCGCCCCAATGATGTAGTTGTAGGCCTGGTCGGGCCGGCGGTCGATAAGGCGGACCCAGAGACCCCACGGCCGGCGCTTGTGAGTCGGACTCCAGCGAATCTTGCGAAGGTCCTTCTGCATGATCGCCGCAGTCGCATCGTCCAGGTTCTGGCGCTTCACGAAGTCCAGACGTCCGGTGGCAACAGGCTCCTGCTCGTAGCTCGATCGGTGACGAGCCACGACGGGCCCGTCGAAGTATCTGGACCCAGAGTCCATGTGGTCCATGTCCAGGTTCTGGGCGATCTCCCTGACCGACGATCGCCGCCGGCACTCCGCCTCATACCAATCCGATGTGAACTTCTTGGTCCCATCGTTCTGGGTGATGAGCCGACGCCCGTACCCCTTCTCCGGATGCTCCCACCAGGGCAGCGTGATGAGCTTGACTTCCTTGGTGCCGGCCAGCACCTGCTTATACATATTCGTGAACGCGGTGCCCGGCCCCTTTGGCGTCGAGTTGAACCCGCGGCACGACGTGGTGTCCGACGACGCCTCCAACATCCCCTCACCATCCTCCACAGCCGCGAACTCGTCAAAGCCGATTGCGGTACGCCGACCGCCCCGACCGACGTTCCCCGTCGTCGCCTCGCCATCCAGGGAGTTGCCCCGCAGCTTGTTGCCGATGTGCATGTTCCGCCGGTGAATCGGCGGTCGCATCCACTGCGGGAGCCAGTGATTGATGTAGTCGTGCTTCCAGAACAGGGTGTCGGGGTTGTTCGTCGGGTGCATGTCGACGTCAGCGGCCGTGGCCGAGACCCACAGCAGGTTGACGTTGTCAACAAACAGCCAGGGGTGGTGGAACATCGTGAGGATGATCCAGGATGCCCCCATATCCCGCGACTTGTTGATGAGGAAGTCCTGGGCGGTGCCCTTACCCTGGACGTCCATACAGGTATGGATCGTCTTGATCGCGTCGTCCTGGATCTCCCAGGTAATGAACGGAACATTGGCATCGTTGCCGGTGACCGGCACCTCGCCGCGAATCGGGTCGGCCTTCTTCTGCCGATAGGTCCAGACGAACGCATTGATCCAAAACAAGGGAGACAGGGCGCAGGCAGTATAGAGGTCCTTCTGGAACCCCTCATCCTTCGATGCCTTGGCGAGCAAGTCCGACCGCCACTGCACGTTGGCTACGGGGCGCTTGGGCACCACCAGGCCGGTCGTCGGACACGTCCAGAACTCTATGTCCCGAGGGAACGCTTCGTCCTCACGCTGAATCAGCCGCCGGCTGTGCTCCCCCACCAGTTCCGTCAGTGATTGGCTGCTGCTGGCCATCGTTCTCCTCTGCGCCTGCGGCATGGCCAAGGGCGATGTCGTTTAGGCGGTCCCTAGATATCTCGCTAACGCGATCCTCCACGTTCTTGTGCGAGCTGTTGTTGACCTCCAGGGCTTGCGGCACGCGGCCCTCCGTACGATCCAGGACGATCTTGATCGCCTCCATCGTACCCGACCCGGCCTTGACCAGGATAGAGCTTGCAACCTTCTCTGCTTGCGTGAGGCCAGGGTCGGCAAGCGTCTGCTCAAACTCCAGGGGCTTCATCTGGAGCATCTTGCGAAGCGCCTGGCCGATCGCCCGGTTGTCCTTCTTGGTCTTGGCCGCCTTCTCCCTAGCCTCCGGGGCGTTCGCCTTCTCCAGGGCCTTACTCATCTTCTTCTCTGTCTGTGCAGGCTTGCCAACCCGGGGAGCTGGGTCCGGCGTCGGGTCCGGCTCCATTGGCGGCGAGACATCCGGCGGGGGCGGGGGCTTTCGGTCTGGGAGCTTGGGGAACTTCATTAGGTGACAACCGATGTTTGCAGCTTGATGCCCTGGATGAATACAGCGGCCGTGGTGCCGGGGTCCGAACTGAGGTTGACCTGAGTGCCGGCGGCATTCACGACCAGGTTGATGTCGGTCGATCCGTTCTCCCACAGGTAGAACGATGTGTTGTCGATCCCCCGGATCATCCGGTCATACCGGACACTGCTATGAAACACGCCGACAAGCAGCCAGTCGTAATCGCTCACCGCCGCCAGGCCAGCACCGGGGAACGTGAGCGATGCGGCCGTGGTGCTCAGGTCCGTGTCGTACAGCGTATCCACCCGCACGCCGTTCGCATTGATAAGAGCCTGCTCGATGCCCGTCAGCGGGTTCCCCATCTGCGACTGCAAGACCAACTCGGCCGCGATCTGGTAGCGATCGGCACCGGCAATACCTGGAGGCCAGAAGTAGTCGAACCCGAGATTGCCGAGCCCCGGCGTGGGGTTGATCCCGTGGTATAGCGTGACCAGATCGTTCTCGCTCGGCGGGTTGTTCTTGTCGTAGTCGTAGACCTGGATGTGTGAAATCATGATCGGGCTATTGCCCTGCCCGAAGCGGATATCGGAGAAGTCGAAATCGGCTTGATGCCGGCCCAGCGACACAATGTGGTCGTTGGCCGTGTCACCTTCTAGCTCGCCGTCCACGATGATCCGTAGGCCCATCTCGGGGTTGGTCCCGCCCGCGCCGACCGAGCCGCCAACGGGGATAACCATCATGAGGATGCGGTCGGTCGTGTTGGCCTGCCGGGTGGTGTAGCGCGACGGGTCGTAGATGCCACCGCTGTCGAACGGGTCGCCGGCGTTGACGCTCTCGCTGGCGTACGTCATCGGCAAGTTCCAGTTGACCGTCACGCTCTGGTAGGCCGAGATGTCGTAGAAGAACGCGGCATTGCTGAGCGACGCCTCCATGAGCACGATGCGGCGTGTGACGCCGGCGATGTCAGTGTTGGCGTGTTCGTAGCTGAACGTGACCGATAGGTTATCGACCGGATCGGTGAAGGAAAACACCTGGGGCGTCGGGGTGATGCCGCCGCTGACCCCCACGTCGGCGATCGTGAACTCGTGCGTGACGATGCCGGCGTCGTTGTCGTTGTTACGCAAGTGCAGATCGACGCTAAAGACGAACTGGCCGGTCGCGTCGTCGGGGATAATGATCTCGGCCTCTTCGTTGAACGTTTCGCCGACGACGGTGTGCCAGTGCGGGTTAGCCACCTGCAAAAACTCGCGCGTCGTTCGGCTCGTTGCGCCACCATCGCCACGGCCGAAACGTGCGACAAGCCCATCGGTTACGTTGATTTGCAGCAGCGGCTCGTCGTTGACGTCGCCCAGCCGTAAGATGTTGTACGCCTCGGTCCCGACGAGCTGCCGGGTCAGCCGGTAGTCGAACGCGATGATCTTGTTGTAGTCGTCCAGGATCGGGGTCGAGCCCGATGCGTTTTCAAGCCGGACGTTGTCCTGGTAGGCGAAGCTCTGGGCGCCGGGCCAAGCGCGGTTGTTCGGGTCGGTCCCGCCGTTGGGGTAGTAAAACACGTCGCCAAGACTAAAGCCGGTGACATTGATCGCCGGCGAGACGTCGGTGAAGAAGTTGCCCGTTGCCGTCTGCCGGTTCTCGGCCCAGAACGCCGCCGCGACGCGGGTCAGCGTCGAGCTGATTGGTTGGCTGGGGTTGGCCGTCCACGTCGTCGTAACGCCCGTACTGGTGTCGGTCAGGTCGTGTACGAACTGCGTGAGCACCTGGGGCAGCGCCGCGCCGTGGCCGTCCAGCTCGTTGAGCAGGGTCGGGTCCAGGTTGGTGCGGTGGACCTTGAAGTTGGAATCGACGCCCGAGAGGACGTACTGCGTGCCCGCCCCCGTGATCTGCCACCGCTCGGTCGTGACGTTCACAGCCGCCGGCAGCGTCGCGCTGTAGGCATCGTAGGTGACACGGTTGCCGCTTCCATCGTCCGACGAGAACGTCGAGATGTAGGTCGCCGTCGCCGTTGTCGAGGGCACATCGACTCGCCGCAAGGCCACGGTGGAAGATCCGGCCGGGACCAGGAATGTAATCGCCAGCGTGTGAACAGCCAGGGGCGGGATGCCCGTTCCCTGGTCGAACGCGGTGTAATCGGTGATCGTCCGGCTCACGTCGCCGGCCTTCCAGAACAGCCCCGTCGCGTTGAGCAGGTCGGTCGGCGTCTCGCTGACCTCCATCTCGTCGAGCACTTCAAAGTCCCGGCCGGTAAGCGCCGTGGCGTGCCCGATCGCAGCCCGAGTCGCTGCATCGAGCCGAGACACGGGCAGGTTGTTGACGTTCGTGGTTGCGTCCACCAGGCTGCTGAACGTGTACCGCCGCGTCTTGTCGGCCTGGAAAATCTCGTAGCCGGCGTTGGTTGCGAAGTTGGTCCGCGTCTCGACCGTCGTGCTCGTGCCGAACAGGTAATAGCGCCGCCCGCCCGCGTCCGCGATCACCGACGAGTAGTCGATGAACCCGTTAGTAAAGTTCTCCTCGAAAATTGCAACGCCTGCCGGCGTGACCGTCCGAAGCCGCAAGTCGCTCGGCGTCGTGCCGGTGGGCACGGCCACCAGGAACACTCGGTTCAGCTCCTCGGCCGAGAATGTGATCCGACCAACCGAACCCGCACCGACCCCGGGATCCGTGACAGGCCGTGTGGCCAGGGACCAAAGCACGGCATCGTCGACGCGTGTCTCGCCGGCGGTGCTCTCCGTCTCGGTGACCTGGGTCAAGAACCTCATTTCAGTCAACGAAAGCAGTGTCTCGGACACATCACGGATGACGAGCCAGTCCTCGTTGCCCGAGTTGATGGTAATGCTGGGGCCGTCCACCTTGGCGACCATGACGTCGCCGGCGTTGATTGGATCGCCGCCAAAGCCACTGCCACCGTTGCTGACGACAAACGCGTCGCCCTCCTGGGGCGTGTAAAGAGCCAAGCCCTGGATAGCAGATCCCGAGACGTTGATCGCCCGCGAGTTGAGCGTGAATAGGCCATCGGGCAGGATCGACGACCGGGGGTCGGTCGCACCCTCCTGAACAATCCAGTTCTGGCCGGCCCCGGCCTTGGTGACCAGCGCGATGTCGCCGCGGTGCAGCTCGGCGAACTGCACCTGCGAGCCGGCGGGGTTCTCGATCTCGGTAGTGTCGCCACCCTGGGTATCGATAACGACCGTGTTGGTCGGCGTAGCCCCCGACTCGAAGCGGGCTGTGCCGGCGAGGTTGGTCAGCTCGAACGCGACCGGGTAGCCAGGGATGTCGGCCTCCAGGGGCAGCAGGAAGTTCACCCGCTGGTCGGTCGTCGCCGCATACACGCTGTTTCGGTTCGAGAAGTCGTTGAAGTTCGTGCCCGTGACCGTGATCGCCCCGAAGAACAGGTTGAGCGGACGCGTCGACCGCTGGTTCCCGGTGGGGTCCACCGGGAAGGTCAGCGTTAGGTCGGCCTGCCCCTGCCGGGTGAACGTGACCACGTTGTTGACCAGGGTCGCGCCGGTCAGCAGATCCAGGCCGTTGAGCTGGGCAAGCATCGCCTGGGTGTTGGGGCCCGCGCCGTCCAGCACCTTAGAGAAGGCGGCATTGTCGACCTGGATGTCGGCGGCGTCTGCAATGCCGTCGGTTCCATCGAAGCCCTTGACGAGCTTTCCGAATAGTGGGATGGGCATGGCTTACCTCGAAATCGTTACTTGCTCTTGGCTCGCAATCGAGCCAACGATGGGGTTGTTGCTGACGTAGACGTCGTAGTTTTGGCTGTTCACCGTGACCGCATCGTCGTTGCGGGTAAACGCGTCGATCTGGTTGATGCCGCCGATCATAATCGAGGCGAGCACACCAAGAGAGGCCCGGTAGCTAATCACCAGGTGCTCGTTGCCCGACCATGTTGGGGCGGTGATGGCCTGAGACGATCCTGCCTGTGCAAACCTGGTGCCCGTCGTCGGGTCAAAGCCTGTCAAGACGCCATCCGCGTCGGTCCCGATATAGACATACTCGTCGGACGTCCTGCCCCGGACGGTGTAGGTGTCGCTGAATGGCGTGACGCCGTCCGTGCCCGACAAGGTGAACACGACCGAGTTGCCGGCGGCGATCTCGATGGTGTTCACCGTCAGCGAGACGGTCGTGTTGGTCGGCACCACGGCCGTCGAGAGGTTGGCCCCGGCCTGCTGGATCGTGAGGTTGCCCGACACTGCGCCCGCGTTCTCGATGACGAACTCAAACGTCTGGCTGCCGGTAAGGTTGAATGGCGCGTCGACATCCGGCCCGACGTTGAGGATACGGAACTGGCGGATCGAGGGGACGGCCCCAGCGGCCTCCAGGTCGAAGCTCGCCACCATGTCCTTGAGAAGCGTGTTGACCCCCGAGGCGACCACCTGTCCGCTGGTGTTCGTGAACACGGTGCGGTCAATCATGTCGTTGAGCTGCGTCTTGTTGAGCTGTGTCATGGCAACCTCATCGGTCAAAATCTTCGGAAAAGTCGGTCGGGGAGAACGAGCCTGCCGGCTGGGCCGGTGGCGGCGGCGCAATCGCGCCGGCGCTATCGAACAGGCCATAGATCTTGCCGCCCACGATCGGCCCGAAGCAGCCACCACCACCCTCCGTCGCCGGCAGGATGGTACTGCCGAACGACTGGCGACGCGAAACCATCGTCTGGTTGGCGAGCTGCCCCGTAGCCGGGTCGGTGAACGTGACCGTGTACGGCTGCAACGGCGCGAGCGATCGCAGCGGGTAAGACAGGAAGAACGCCGAGAGCCGGTTGGGCCCCGACGTCGACTCGACGCCGACCAGGCTGTACCGGCCGTTAATCGTAGAGGGCACGCCACCCGTCGCGTCATAGCAGCCGGCGGCGACGACGCAAACCCCGCGGGTCACGTTGTTGGCGACCGATCCGAAGTCGTAGCTCGACGCGCCGGTATTGGTTAGGCCGGTCGCCTCATCATCGACCAGGGTTGTCGGCACGCTGTCGTCGAGACGGACGATGCTCAGCGCGATGGGGCCGGCCGTGCTCTGGGTCCACTCCACGGTGCCGCTGCCGCCGGACGCAAGCGTGTATAGCTCGACGCGGGGGCGCTGGGGGATCGAGTCGTCGGCCGACTGGGCGTTCCAGAGCTGGAACCAGCTACCGCCCGGCGATGCCGTGATGGTGTTGGCCCTGGGGATGACAACGACCGCGAGCAGCCGGCCGCTCCCGGCGGGTACGGCAGCGCTAATCGTCGTCGCCGAATCCAGCGACGCCCCGGAGGTGCCGACGATCGTCTGTGCCATCGCGCCCTCCCGGCTATGCCTGCTTGACGTACCCGGTGCCGAGGATGTCTACGACGCCGGCCGGCGCGATGATGGCGAGGCCGATACCCTGCGGCCCGTAGCGGTGCGTGCCGTCAAAGTTGAACTGGAGACCGCCGTTCGCCGCGGCGGTGATCCGGCCGATCGTCATGCCGGCGGTCAGCGTCTGGTCGCCGTTGCGATTGAAGAAGAACCGGATATCTCCGCCGGCCGCGGCCGCGAACAGAACGTCCGTAATGACCAGGGTTTCGTGGGTCCGGAGCACGCGGGCTGCGATGCTACCGGGATCGTAGATCGGAACCGCCAGGCCGGCGGAAGCATCCGCCGAGTTTAGCTCAAAGCTGATTTCTTCGCCGTATTGTGCCATTGGACATCTCCTGGGAGTGCCCACACAATACTCGTCACCCCTTCTCGGCGTCAAGGCGCTTTATCAGCCTCCACACCGTACCACGATTCCAGGCCGTTCCCTTGCGGGTTTTACGGCCCTCCTCATTGAGGATTCGAGCGATCTCCGCCGGCGTATTATCGAAGCGCAGGCCGGCGATATAGGCCGCCGTCACCTTCTCATCCTCGTAGTGGCCGTAGGGCTTCGCGCCGTCGCACCGCCCCTCCTTGGCCCGCTTGCGGTCTCGGGCCTTCTTGAGCTTCTTGACCAGGGAGGACTTCTCGAACTCGGCGACCGCCTGGAGGATCTGGCGGATGAGCACGCTGGAGGGGTTGTCGTCGTTGGTCAGCTCGACGCCGGCCTCGCAGTCGATCACCTTTACGTCCAGGGCCCGGAACTCCCGCAGGATCAGCTCAGCCGTCAGGTTCTCGCGGGCGAGTCGGTCGCTGCGCTCGATGAGGACCGTGAGGTTATCCTGGATGGCCCTGCTACCAGCCTCGGCCACCATCGAGTACGGGTTCTTCACCGCCTGAGCGAGCTGCTGCGTCTGCCGGTTCCGCATCTCGCGGCAGTAGACCAGCAGCGACGCCAAGGCCGGACGCTCGAACGCGGCCCCGGAAACCCCCCTCTCCATGAACTCCTGCCCGATCCTTACTTCGTGGGGTTGGCAGTATCCCCACCGCTTGATGGTTTCGCGCTGGCGATCGAAGCCGTCACCGCCAACCTGGCCGGGGCTGCTGACTCTGAGGTAACTGAGGTACACTTCCTATTTCTCCTTGACCGGGCCATCATCGAGATTAGGTCCGGAGAGGGGCTTGCCGGGGATGATCCCGAGATCGATGCTGGGGGTGTAGGTCTCGACAAAACTCCCGGCTCCGGGGTAGGGCATCTTGGGCTGGTTCACGACGACAAGGACGACCCTGCCACCACAGTCCGGCGCGACGCAGCCCTGATCGGCGCTGTCGTCGCCGTAGAGTTTTCCGCACCTTCTGCACGCGGCGACACGCTGGCGGAATCGGTTGGTGTGCTTGGCAACCTTTCTGGTCAGGACAAGTTTCATCGCATCGGAGACATTCATCTTGCTAGCGATGTCGCGGTAGAAGGCTCTGGCCGCCTTGGACGGATCCTTGTGTTCCCGCTCCAGTTTCAACAGCTCCCCCACGCAGTAAACAAAAACGTGGTGAGTAGCCGCGCATGACTCCCACACGACCTTTAAGGTGTAAAAATCAAGGCGGTCCACGGAGACGACCTTCTCGGCGTAAGGACACTTCTCAATGAACTCAACGATCGCGCCTTCAAGTTTGTCCAGAGTTTCGTTCATCGCGCAGCGCTCCCATCTTCGCCGGCGGGACAGGGCCGTCCCGGGGGATCACTCGGAAACTTTCGCACCAAGGGCTGCAAGCAGCTCCTCTGCGGTTGGGTTGAGCGCATTGAGTTCATCCTCAGCAAGCTGACGGGCGAGCATGGCCATATACATCTTGGCCGAGGCGGCGCGAATCTGGTCATCGCGGGTCGCCTCGACGGGGCCGCTAATCACGATGGTGTGGGTCTCCTGGATGCGCTGAGGACGCATCGGATCGGCAGCGCGGCCGAGCACTGTAATCTCATAAGTGCCCGGCTCCAGCCGCCAGATGATCCCCTCGCCACGGGCGTACTCGGCGGCCATCGTGCCGTCCCGACGCCCGATGTGGGTGCCCTGGATCAGCTCGACGCCATCGGTGCCGGCAGGGAAGTAGCCAAACTCACCCTGGAGCATCACGACGCCGGTCTCGGCGTTGACATCCAGGACCGGGCCAAGGCTGGTCTCTGCGGCGGCCTCTGCGACCAGGTTGTCGTCCTGGGCAAGGGCCTGATTGATGGCGGGGGCGTAGAACAGAAGCCCTACAGCGACGACAACCAGGGTTGCCACGGTCAAAACGAACTGCTTACTAGCTTGCATCGGTCACTCCACAAGAGGGTTGGTGTTGCCCTGGGTCACAAAACCCAGGATCATGCTGGCGTCGAAAACAAAAAACTCCTCGCCGTTCAGGCGGATGGAAAACGCGGTCATCGTGCCAACGACGATGCGGTCTCCGGGGCTGATGTACTTGCTCGGGAACTCCTCCGAGACGGGGTCTTTGCCGGGGCCCACCTTGACGACCTCCAACTCGATGGCGTGGCCGCCGCCACGCTTGGCCTTCTTGGCCCCGCCCTGGCCGTCTGGGATCACCAGGTTCATCTTCGTAACCTGGTCGCGTGGCGGCAGCTTCTTGGCGAGGATATTGCAGTAGATTGGGAAGAAGTCTTCGCCGGTGGTTGGGGTCTTGGAATCGGTCACGGTGTCTCCAGGTTTATTCTTTAGCGACGGTGATGGGCCAGCTCACATGCGGATCCATCATTAGTGGGATGATCCACTGTAGGTTGTAAATGGTCCTGACGCGAGGGACGGCGTCTAGGGTGTACGGGATGACGACCTCATCGGTGGTGGTCTTGGCGGAGTCGAACATCTCGTCGGGCAGGAAGATCCGGTAGAACGTGACCTCGAAGTCGGGCCCGGCGTAGGTGAGGCAGTGGGTCCAGTCTTCCGGCTCCAGCTTGATGCCGGTCTCCTCCTCGAACTCGCGGGCCATCGCTCTTTCCCGCGTCTCGCCGGGCTCGACCTTGCCACCGACGCCGTTCAGGTAGCCCTGCTGCCACTTGGGTCGCTGCTTCTCGATCAGGAGAACCCTGGTCACCGATTCGTTGAATGCGATGCCGACGACGGCTTTACGTTGGGTCATCTTTTGTCCCGTCGGCTAGGAATTGAAGCATCTCGCTCTGCTGGCTAAGGTCGATCATGTCGTGCAGCAGGCCCTTGCACAGCACCGAGCTGCCGACCGCCTTGCGCAGCACCTCCTTGTCGCCGTCGTAGTTTAGGCCGGCGGGTCGGCACATGAGGATAATCACGGCCTCGCCTCGGGTCAGCAGCTCATCGACCAGGGCCTTGGTCTCGACAAGCTCTAGGGGTCGGTCGTCGCTCATGCTGTGTCCAGGGTGCAAAAAATAACAGACGGGGAGACCTTGTGAGTCTCACCCGCCTGCTTCCGGGGGCTGAGTTGTTCGCGTCTTCACAAGCGACGTGGGGGAAGTATACAGCGTTGTCGGAGCTTGTCAAGCCTGCTCAGAAGTTTTTTGTCCGGGTGCCGGCGGGACGGCCTGGGCGCTTACTTTGAGGTGGTCGAGAGTCAAGTCCTTGCCGTCCGCCTTGGACATCGCACAGATCTCGCCGGCGGCGTGGAGGGCGACCGACTTGGCCAGCGCCGCCTGCTCGGTGGAGTCGGAGTTGATCTGGCCGATCGACACGCCGATCTCGTAATCGTAGCCGCGGGCCTCCACGGGAAGCGTCACGACGCTCGCGGTGTCGTTGAACCGCATTTGGTCGCTGTGGGAGAGCCCGGCGCTGACCAGGGCGTTGGCGAGGTGGTTGTTCACCCAGGCCGTCAGCGTCTTCTCCGCGTCGCTGGCGGCGACCAGGGCCTCGGCCTGCTCGGTGCGTGCCGCCTGGCCGACCTGGTATTCCATCCACTTGCAGTAGGACGTCATCGGCTTGGGCTGGTCCTGATCCTGAAGCAGCATGACGTTGGGGCGCGACCAGGATCCCGCCGCCGGCCCGAAGGCGCGGACGTGTATCTCACGGTCGTGGACGACGCCGGTGACGATCGCAGCACACGGGGCTGGCCCTGTCACCACATCGTTCGCTCCGGGATAGTAATGCAGGATTCTTCCGACTGTTGGCTTAATCATTCTACTCTCCAGGGTCGGGTTTGCTGACGAATCCAAGCTCCGCCAATCCGTCCACGATAGACTGGGCCATCTCGTCAGTCAACGGGATGCCCGGGCGCTTGTCTGTCGTGAAGGGGCCAGATGGCACAAACGCCAAGAGGATGACCGACACGCCGTCATGGCCCTCGGCAGCAATGTCGATGTGAAGCCGCGCCTGCCCGTCTACACTAGCCACGGTCGCAAAGACGCCGTGATCTCCGGTCATCATGTCGGAAGCGCCCTCTAGGGCCTCGTCCGCGACCATCGCTTTGGTTAGATCAATCGGCTCGTTATTGGTCATCTCGTAGAAGGGCTTCATATCTTCTCCAAAAGCACTTGGGATTCCTTATCGATCCAGACAACCGGGAGCCGGCGGAAACTCGGAACCGGCGGCTCGCCCCAGGGGCCAAGCTCAAGGCTTGAAACCCCGCCCAGGAGGCACCGCTGGACCCGGCCAAGAACGAGCCGGTGGGTCGGCTTGTCGCTAAATGTCTTGGGCGACTTCACCCTCGACGTCCGAACCATTCGCCGCATCGACTTGAGAAGAGACTCGGGACCGGCGCTCGCGTCGGACAGCTCGTCGGGACCCAGCAAATACGAGACGCTGCGGTCCTCCACAACCTCTAACAGCGAGCTGGAGTATTCGTAGCCATACGGCTTTGTTCGCAAAACCCGGACCACGCGCCCGTCGCGGGCGAACGTCTCGCTGCGGTCATAGACCAAGACGCCCCTCGCCATCCGAACCTCGCCGGCCCAGGAGACCATTTTCACGTCCTCCAACGTGGGCGGGTTGACCAAATCGCGGCTTTCTTTGCACCGCATCACGACGCCCGCGCTCACCATCCCCTCACGAACCATATCGATAAGACCCTGCGTGTTGTCGCGGCACGACTCGATCTCCTCGACACGCATCGTTGCTGTGCGGGTTTGTGTGTAGAGAACCACATCGCCGGACTTGAAACACAACGCAACACCCACGTCGGGATCGTTGCGGGTCATCTCGACGACCCTCTGAACGTCGCGCTGGCATCGGTGTGGATCGGGCACCATTTCTCCAGGTCTGATGTGAAAGGCCGGGGCAGGACTCGAACCTGCGACCTCGGGGTTTTTACGCCCGCTCTCTACCAACTGAGCTACCCGGCCAAGCCCTGGGCGGCGATGGGGTTTTGTCCCGCCGCCCAGGGAGCCTGACGCCGTGACGCGTCGCGGCGAGCCAGCGGCGGTGCCACCAGCGATGTCGCGGGAGGGGGATGCCCGGCTCGCTCGCTAGGCGGAAGGATATTAGCGTGGGCGTCGGGGGGTGTCAAGAGACACGGGTCTGGGCGAATATCACACAGGGCATGGGTCAAGAAACCGGGTCTGCTTCTCCATCCGAAGTAGGCCCGCGATCCCAACCAGGCGATCCAGGACCCCGCCACTGGCCTCTGTGTCCAGATCCGGGTCCCCCTTCGCCGCGCTCAGCAGCGCGGTAATTTTCGTGTCGATGCGAAGGATCTCGTCGTCGAGGCTGTCGGCACAGAGGTCGCAGATCGCCTGATCCGTGATAGTCTTTTTGGTCGTGTCCATTGGTTCTCCAGGGCTATTCCTCTTCGCCATAGGTCGCGGTGTAGTTCCGCCAGGGGCAATAGGGCAACTTGGCGGGACGGTCCTTGATCGTGGTTTGGATCGGCTCCAAGAGCGGGTCAGTGCTGAGGGTCCTTCTCGCGGCCGTCGGCACCAGCGCCATGGGCGATATTCCGGCTGCGACGCCGGCCTTGATGAGCCCTCGGCGATTCATTCGGGGAGGCGCAGTGGGGGTGTCGGAGGTTGTCATGTTAGCGTATTTTGATGGGGCTTGGTTCTAAACATCATTTTTGCTGACCTCGTAGATGACCTTAGCGACCCGGTTCCATTTTGAAATCGCAAGCTCGCAAGCAGCCACCTTTCGATCGAAGTCGCGGCCTCGCGCCCTTTGAGGGGGAGGTGCCCATGCGAGGGGGCCTTCGGCGGAGCAGTTCGAACACCAGGCCTGTGCGAAGTACGAAGAGGCAGCCCCCTGCTCGTCCGAGATCGGCGGGAGGAGGCCCACCGAGATCATGTCGCCGCGGAAGCACCAAGGGCACGGGAATGCATCCCTCTCAGCCCGATCCATCTCTCGATCCAGGGCTTCTGTTGCGGCTTTATTTACGGGGGTGTCGGGGGTTGTCATGCGTGGGATTGTACAGGATGTTGTGGATCCTTGCGAGACACGTGACGGACGACAAGGAGGTTCACGCTCCCTCTCCGGGGTTGAAATCCCACCTCCAGGTTTCCCTGGCTGTGGGTCAGGCCTATCCGCGGCATCCGACGAGGCCTGTATCACACGCTTGTCCGCCGTAGCCCCAGCCTGTCCAGGGTTTCAACCCTGGGACCTTGGCCCGTCCGGCTGCGTGCTCGCGGTCAGTCACTCGCCGCGGCTGAGCGCCCCAGCCTACGCGGCCTGTTCTGGGGACTCCCTTGTCCGTGTAAACGCCGTCGTCGCCACATCACCGCGGGGATCAGATGCGGCGAGTATAGCGTGCTGTAAGGACTTGTCAAGGGGGCATATTTTGTGAGATTGTGTTGGTTGATGATAGGGAAGGTGCGGAGTCCCACAGGGTTCGAAGGGTGGTTCGGCCCCCCTCCTGGCCCCTCAGCCGCGATCACCCATTGCCATGCCGTTGCCCTACCTGTGCGTAGCGCACCCACCACGCATAGCACGCAATGAGGGCCTATGCCATTACTCTGCGTTGCAGTGCTATTGATTAACTCTGCAATAGAAAGGGTTAATCACCCTAACCGACACCGGGATCGCGGGACACCCGACCACAACCCCAACAGATCAGCCCTTGCCCAACATCCTCCAGACCTGGACAGCTTCGTTATCGCCCTTTTCACACCCCCTACCCATCCTTTACATTGCAAAGTATTCCCGCCCAACAACAGCCCCCACCATACCTGGACTGCTATAACCCCTTCCCCCTTCTACACTTTCCTTCTTTCTGTCCAACTTGTCCAACTAAGAGAGATAAGGGATAGGGGAGAAAGACAGAAAAGGGCATACACCCTAACACACCCTAACGCCCCCTTTTCCCCCTATATATAGGCTCTGATAGGCGCTTCATTGTTGGACAACCGGGCATTGTTGGCAAGTGCTGTACTCCCAAGGCCTTACACCATTTCATTCCTGGACCAACCTGGACCGCAAACCCGGACATTCCCATATCTGCGAAAATAGCCCACATCAAACTTGCATCCATCGCCCCACATTGTATCCTTACAACCCCTGACAGTTACTACGCTATAGCACCCCTAAAGGAATACCCTATGTATCGCCTCTACTTCCTCGCCCCCATCCTCATCTGCGCCGTCTACGCCATCTGGCACGCAACTCAACAACTACCGCCCATGCCCTAAGCATTAGCCACCCTACAACACCCCCACGAAGAGACACCATGGCAGATAAAATAATCATTATCGTTCACAATGAAGAGAGCCAAGACTACGGGCCGAGGATCTATCTCGACTGGGATGGGAAAAGAATCCCCACCCTACTCAGAGAATGGTGGAAGTACATGGGCGGGCGGCGCGGGGATGTCAGGTGCGGCACCGCCCGGCTGGTCGGCATAGCGCACAACACGATCGACGGCAACCGGTCACTCGGCGTGATGAGATCCGCCGCCCACGCCTACCCCCCCGCAATGCGATACCTCCTCCAAGGTGACTACGCCATCGGCGACGAGGGCACAATCCACGTTGACGCCGAGACCGGCATAGTCGTCGAACAATGGGGCCGCTCCGGCGGCGGGGACGACATCACGGCGTGGGATCTAAACGACCCGCCCAAGACGCCCTAAGCCACCACGCCAGCAATCCGCTGACGCGGGCCGCTGAGCATTCACCCTAACCCCTGGAGAAACATCATGGGAGACAGAGCTATCATTATCGTTCACAATGAAGAGAGCCAAGACTACGGCCCGACGATCTACCTGCATTGGGACGGCTCGCACTTGCCCGCCCTGCTCAAAGAATGGTGGACGTACATGGACGGGCGGCGCGGCGACGTCGAGTATGGCGCGGCCCGGCTGATCGGCCTAGCCCACGTCATGATCGACGGCAACCTATCGCTCGGCGTGTGGAACATCACCGCCGACACCTACGCCAGCGCAATGCGACAGTCGCGCGGGGCGGAATACAGCCACGGCGACGCAGGCACAATCCACGTTGACGCCGAGACCGGCATAGTCGTCGGGCAGTGGGGCTACTCCGACTGCTGGGGCGACGCCGGTACATGGGATCTCAACAACCCTCCTGAGACGTTCTAAGCCCACCACGCCAGCACCCTGCTAACGCGGGCCGCTGAGCATTCACAACCCTGGAGACCCCCATGAGCAACCCAACCAACGAAGACCGGGCCGATCGCGTGTATCGGCACCTACTCAGCTACGACAACGACAACAGCAACGGCGACTTCGAGACCAGCATCACCGATATGGTCGCTGACCTCTGCCACCTGGGCGACCAATACGGCGACGGGATGGCATTGCTGAAGACCGCCATGATGCACTACGCAGAGGAGGTGGTGCTAGGTCGGCCCACACCCACACCACGCGAGAAGCTATGAAAACACTCTATGAATACCTAGAAGCCGCGAAGATGATGCAATGCTGCATCGTGTTGAAGTACGAGAGCGGCGGGGAACAACGCGGCTTTGTAGCCAGCGTGTGGCCTAAGAACAACACCGTCTGTTTGTCCAGCCACCGAGAAGGGCGAAGAGTCTGGTACGTCGGCCTGGATGGCGTGGTCGCCATCACCCTAGCTGGCACAGGCAGGATCGTATGGACTAAGGCCGACTGACTTTGGAGAGAGTATGAACGGCATCATTTACAGCCACACACAACGTGCAATATCGTTCGGACCCCGCCACGCCAAACGATACGGCACCGAACCCTATAGCTATGCTATCCGCCACGCCAAAGGCATTATCCACTGGTGCAATAGCCAATTCATCGGTGAGGCCGGCGGCTCCAAAGCCGAGGGCGGGCGGGCTCACGCCAGTGCCTGGACGGACGCCCCCGCCCACTACGCCGCGCAGTTCCGCGTGGTCATGGATACCGAGTGCTTTGCGCTCTGGAAGATTCACGCCCAACTAATGGGCTGGCATATCAATCAAGCCATCCGCGAACACCTGGGGCTTCCCGCCCTGGGGGCTGGGGAGCTATTGAGAGTGAGCAAGCTGCACTGCGGTAAAAACAGCTTTGGCGTCGGGGGCGACACGCTAACGCTCGCCGAGTGCGAAGCCCTAAAGGTTGACTGGCGCAAGCGATACCCCGAGCGTTTTGGGGGCGAGGAATGAGCTACATGCGCGTACCGCCCCGCGACTTGTTCACCTTGACAACACCCGACAGTCATGTATACTCCCCCTAACCCCTGATCTGGAGAAACAAATGAGCGAACACACCCCACTGCCCAAGTGGCTTCGAGCCTGGTGCAAGGAGTACCGCAAGGCCTCCAACTTCGCCGAATCCATCGACTCCAACGGCTTCGCCGACCCCCCCATCGCCAGCATCGCCTTTGCCGGGGCCACCGGCCGCTTGGGAGCCATGCGAGCTATTCTGGTCCTAGACCTGCTGAGTGCCGACGAACAACGCAACCCCCACACCCTTGAGTTTTGGCCCGACCATGACAGCGAATGCCCCTCAAACTGGGGATCGTTCAAGGTCATACCATTTAGCCGAAGTTTCATCGGAAACCAGAACCCGGACGAGGCGTGGGCCAACCACGCCGACGGTATTGCAGCGGGAACCGTCTTCCCGCTGCAATACCATGAGCACGGGCAGTGTCGATGGTCTCTCGGTGGTGGCCCCGGCCCCACCCATCCCAAATCCGCCGGAGTCGCCGGCTGCGCCGGCCTTCTAGTCGCAGTCAATATCAAAACACCCAACGACCCGGAACAGCTACACAGGGACGCCGTTGGATTCATCGAGGCCTACACCCACTGGTGCAATGGCAATGTGTACGGCCTCACCCTGACAGACTGCCACGGTGAGGAGGTCGAACTCTGCGGGGGCTTCTACGGCGATGAGGACGCCGAGGAGGCGGCTCTGTCGGCGATCAAGAGACTTGGCCTAGACCCCGCCGAGGTCAAGGTGACAGGCGACCTGTCCTGGATCATGGACTAACCCACAGAGAGATTCGATCAACCAACCCGGAGACACCCATGTACGACCCCATACTGGACGACGAAACCAAGAAGGCGCTAATTAAGTTTGCGGCCGTCACATTAGCTCTGATGACCGCGTACGCTATCGCCTACCCCAAATACAACGCTTGGCGTATGAAGATTCAGGGCCAAGGCATGTTGGCCAAGGCTGAGGCCGAAAAGATGATTCTGGTTGAGCAGGCGAGAGCCGAGCTGGACTCCGCGAAGATGCAGGCCGAGGCAATCGCCATCGTCGGGCAGGCGGCGCAAGACTTCCCCGAATACCGCGAACAACAGTTTATGGTGGCATTCGGGAACGCCGTCGAGCAAGGCGATGTGCAAATGATCTTCGTGCCCACCGAGGCCAACATCCCTATCCTAGTCAAGCCCAATCTAAGCGAGTAGGCCAGACGACAGCCCTGGAGACGCCATGCGCCGATACTCAAGCTTTGATGTCAACCTCGCCGACTCCCCAGGCCACGCAGACCTCATCCATTGCGACCTAACAACCGGGTTCCTGTTTTGGAAGAAGACGCGGCCAGTCACCTTCTACGGTTCACGCGACGTGTGGAGTCGGTCGGACACTGGCCAGTCGGCCAGCCCATTTCTGTGTGAGAAGCTGCAATATGTGTGGAGCCTGGCCCGGCACAGGCAGCGGGAGTCAGCCCGTGAACCTAAATGAAGCACTGAGCCACGTAGGGGGCCGGGCGATCTGGCTGGCGTTCAATACGCGAGACGGCCCCCCTTGGTGCATCCCGGTCAAGACCACCGACGCCCGCGAGCTTATGGGTCGCATTGAGCTTCTATGCCAGCCCGTAGCGACCGGCACCACTGGAGAACCGCGATGGATAAACGTCAACAATGTCGAGTTTTTGTGAGGGGCGGAGGGTGCGCTCCGCTCGGTTGCCTTTTTTTCCTTTTCGCCGCGATCGGGCTGATCGCCAGCGCCTACCTCTTTTGGAAACACCTGTCATGAATGAACCCAACCGCAGACGACTCCCCGATATGCGACCGGCCATGACACACAAAGTAACCGTGGACGGCCACGAGTTTTTTGTATCAGTCAGTTTTTATGACGACGACACCGATCGCGGCCAACCGGCCGAGGTTTTCGTTACCACATCCAAGAGCCAGGCGACGGCCGTTAACGCAATGATTCAGGCGTGGGCGATCTCGCTATCCATGTCGATGCAATACGGGGTGCCGTGGCACAATGTCTACGTGAAGTTCTGCACCGGAGACCCCCTCACTAAAGGCTTGGCCGACGCAATCAACAGCTGTGTTCTGGAACGACGAAGGGTTATCGGAATTGACGAGGAGCCTGGAAATGCCGCCCCATCCCCTCCCCCCAGGGTCGCATCAGAAGACTGCGGCTGCTCTGCATCTGGCGTTGATATTGATCCTGATAACCACGGTGATCGTGACGCTACCGTGGCTAGTGATGAGTGTTATCTTGGATAGCCTGTTCGCCCTCCCACTCAAGAAACTCCAACATGACCCCCGCCAAGCACCCCAGCCCAGCAGTATGGGCGTCAGAAACTTAAAACCCAGAAAGGGAAAGCCAATGGACATGCGAGAGGCCACTGGGATGGCGACCAGAGCAATCAAGATTTTCCAAGAAAAGATTCAACAGCGGGAGGTTAAACCCTGCTTGTTCCAAATTGCGAACTACAAGTGGGATGGCCTCCGCCTCATCGACCCCGGCGTGGGCAACCCCGAAAATATGGAGGGGGTGCCCCTGCTGGAATTGCCCGCAGACCGCCGGGTGATCGCCGCGTCCTGGATCCCCGAGATGGAAAAGGAGCTGGTGAAGATTCTGGCCCATAGGGATGCCCAGAGAAATGCCCAGGAGGCCCGGCTGAAGACTTGCCTCAAAACCATTGCGAGCTACCTGGAAGAAAACGGGCATGGCTAAGTCAAGAGCCCAGAAGCTGCGCGAGGCTCACGAGCGAGAGGAGTCGCGGAAGACCCATCGCCGGCGTGTACGTCGCATGGCGATCCTCAAGCGCCGCTGGGTGAAGGCGTCCATCGGGGGCTACGAGCTGACCCCCACCCAGGTGGACCTGTACCACCACAACCTCGAAGTCGAAATCCGCCAAGCCAAGGCCGACCTCTGGCGATCGATCCCCGACTGCCGGCGGATGAGGGGCACAGGCAAGGACCGCCACCAGCTTAATGTAAACCACGATCGGTGGACTGCCGTGGCCAAGCTTGACGAGGACGCCGAGGCGGCCGTGCAGGCCATCCAAGAGCGGAGGCATCCAAGGCCCCGGTTTAACCCTGCGGAGCTGGCACGGGTCCAAGAGACGAAGCGACACGGCCCCTACGATATACAGCTCGACGAGCTAGACCAGTTCCTGGGCCGGCCGATCGCCGAGATGCTTCCCATCCTCCACACGAGGCAGCACCAAATGAACCAGACAGCACGCTACAGCCCGGATGGCCGCCCTGCCGGCTCCTTGACCCCGCCGCCGCCAAACGGGCGTCCGCGCCCCCCCCAGCGTCTCCCCGTGGACATCGGATTGGCCGAGGCGGTCGAGATGCCTTTTGGCAAATACCAAGGGGAGACGCTGGGCTGGATGCTGGGGGATGACGCCGGCATGAGTTACCTACATTGGCTCTGCACCAAGGCAGAGATCAAGAGCCAGCACCTCCGCGAGGCGCTGGACGTGATCTGGACCCATTACGAAGGGGAGCTGGAGACGGCGGCCGGCTAAAACAGCGGACCCTTCCTGACCTTCCGACCACGACGGCCAGAGCTTAGCACGAACGCCTGCGCCTCGATCGAGTCCTTGCCCCACCTCTTTGCCAAGACGCGCATCCCATGAACAGTGCGACTCCACGCCCACCAAGCGATAAGTACGGCCTCGGCCCGTCCGTCTTTGGGCCCGCCCTTCGGCCCGAAGACGCTGGTCGCGGATATATTGGGGACCACGCGAAGCGCCTCCTTGCAGGCCGCCCGCTTCGATTCGGTGACGGTGTAGTTGGGGTTCTTCTTGCCAGGAAGCCCGAGATCCTGCTTCCATTTGTTGGGGGAGACGCGAGTGATATCCATCCCGTGGGCTACTACAAGCGCTTCCAGATTGCCGAGGCCGACGCCGAAACGCTTACTCGCCTCGGCAGCTTCATCGGGCCTAGTCGATGGCCACTCCAAGTAGACCTGGGGAGCTTCAAGACCAGAGCAAGCGAGGATGATGGCGGACAGATCCTTTACATTTATCTCTCTGGCGCGTCCTCGCTTTACATGATTCGCAAGCGGCATATCCCAGCAGCATACAAGTTCACCGCTGTTGTCTAGGACAGCGACAGCGCCCTCAAAACCCAGGGTCAATCCCAACGTAATGCTTGGTCATGCTTCCTCCTTCCTCCCAGCCAGGTTGTACTTGAGCTTCACCATTCTTAGTCATCGAGTGTTGTTTTAATGCGAATGTTGTGGTAGACCTGGTCACGCCTCCCCATAGTAAACTCGCTCATGCCCGACTTGCCCGGCTGTATCCGTGGGTCCGTCATCGGGAAGTTTCGCTTGAACTTAGGCATCTGCATCGGCCGGCCCATACTATTGTCTTTGATCCATGCCGAGTAGCTTTCGTAGACAGCGTTCTTGGTAACGCGGCTACCCTTCTCGAAGACGACACAGTCGTGGATATACTCGGCCATCGGGTTATTGGCCCTGGCGAAGTCTTCGACGATCGTGGTTGATACCTCGGGCACGGTAAACCCGCCATTGCGTATCAGGTGGACATAGCCCTGGATAGCCCAAGCCACGACGCCGGTGATGATCTTTGGGTCGGTTAGGCGGTCCTTCAGGCCGATATCCATTGTGTCCTCAAAGACCTTGGGGAACCACATCACCAGGAGCCGGCGACGCAAGGCAGAGGCCGAATCATGAAAGTTGGGTAGCGTGTTCGATGCAATAGTGAATCGGTGTGGGAGTAAAAGCCCCTTGGCTTGGATGTTTTTACCCTCCACATCGCTACGGCCACGACCGGTGATCGTCTTGATAACCTCCAAGGCCGTATTCGATTTTTCGAAGTTGACCGCCTGGGTGTCGGGCATAAAGATATTTGTTCTTCCAAGCGCCGAGTAAAGCCCGAACTGGCTGCCAAGGGACTCCAGCTTCATGTTGTAGACGTTCCGATTGCCGATCGCGGCCTCCATGACGTCCAGGCATGTCCCCTTGCCCGCACTTGGCCGGCCGTACATGAAGAGGAACTTCTCGAATCGGGTGTCACTCGTGATGCAGTAGCCCGTCCACTGCCTGGCGAGCTGTACCGCCCTCTCGTCATCGGTCACGCTCAATAGCCAATCAATGAACGGTTGAGCATGGACCGCGTTGCGTGGGTGGAAGTCGTGGGGGCAGTAGTTTGAGCTGAACAGCAGGGGCGTCTTTGGTATCCAGCGGACCTCATTGCTTTCGATGAGCGGTCGGAGGTCCAGTATCCCATTCTTAAATGCCACCATCTCGTGCGGCGCAGGCACGTCGCCCATCGTCTCCAGCCAACACGGCATCTGATACGACGGCGGCAGAAACACGTCGGGCAGCGACTTGGTCGCGTCCAGGACGTTGTTCACCTTGGTCTTGTCCGGCCGGTAAGGCTTCTCTTTCCACTCTCCATCCAAGTTCCTGGGTGGCTCCAGAACCTTCTTCGTATCCAGGTACTGGTAGGCGTCGGCCCGGATATGCTCGTCTTCCATCTCGTGGTAAGAGTCGCCATCCCATAGCATCCACTTTCCCATCCAGCGGCGAAGCGTAATGCGGCCAGACTGGTGGTAGACCTCGGTTGCCAGAGATCTCGCTACGTCGACCGGGGCGGTGTCGGTCAGCACGTCGCCGGCCATGAGCCGAATCTGCTGGGCCTCGAACGGCTTGCGGCCGAACTGGAAGGCGATCTCATCGACAGCGTGTGGCATCTGGAGCCACTCTCGCATGTCCTTGCATCCCTCCGGCGGCTCCAGGAACCGAACAGACGATGCGTATCGGACCAGGCGTTTAGCGTGGTCCAGGGTAGAGACCATGCCCGCGCCTTTGTCGTACTCGACACACAGCGCAATGTCCCGGCCCTTGGCGGCCTTGACCAGAGAGGCGTTGGATTCGACCGTCCCCGATGCGCTGGGCCGGCCGATCGCGTAGATTTCATGCGACAGGCAGGCCAGGACGTCAGACGCACCCTCGGGGCAGGGGATGGGATGGTCGATATACGCAGGTATCCCGCCCCACTCGGGGCACGGGGCGTAGATCAAGCCTCGCGTCGATCCCTTGATCCCCCACTTCTTACCTTTGTCACTTCCATCGGTGAACGCGCCCCGGCAGCTTAGCCCGGTGATGTTCCCCTCGTGGTCGAACTCGCGGAATATCCAGGCCTTCTTAGATCCGTCCCACCCGATGCCCAGCCATAAAACAGCTTCGTCCGTCACCCCAAGGGATCGGGCGAAGTTGGCGCGTTTCACGGGGTCTACATTGCGGGCGAACTGCGCCCACATCTTTCCCCAGTCAATGAAATCTTGGGTCGTTGCTTCCATGCCTCACCCCGTAGAGTAAAGAGGGGGGGCCGGCGATCCAAAGAGCCGGACACCCCCCCCACGAATTGGATGACAGTTACCCTAGAACGGGATGATTTCACTTGCAGCGTGGTCGCGCATCCACGCCCACTGTTCAGGCGTGAGCTGCGAGATCTCCGCGTCGGTCGGCGCGTTCAGATTCGTCTTCAAGATGCGATACCATTCGAGCTGGAGACTCTGGTCAGAAAGCACCGTGTCGGCCTTCTTGTTCGCTGCGTAGAACGCTGTCCAGGCCCCCTCTTTCGTCGCCCCAGCAGACCCGGCAGGGCCAGCCGGTGCCGGCGATGTAGTAGAAGCCGGGGGGGCTGGGGCGGGTGTCGCCGCAGGTGGGGCAGTGGCTGGTGCATCGCCGGCGACTGGTGCTGGTGCGACGGCGGGTGCTGGGGCAGTAGCCGCCGGGGCTGGGGCCGGCGCGGCCGCGCCGGCGTTGCCAAACTTCGCTCGAAATGCGCCCGCCCACTGGTTGCTGAGCTGAGCCAGGACCGGCGCGTCGAGGGGGCGGACGCCGCCGCCTTCGTAGTCGAGCGGGTTGATGAACGCAATCTTGAACTGCGGCTTGCCCTGGTACTCCTCTTCCTGAATGACAGCCTGGACGCGGAGCTGGCTCAGGTCTATCTCCTGAAGCGATTCCCAAAGGCGGTTGGGGTCGGGCGTCCAGTTGAACGCCCCCTGGATGTTCTCGAACGTCTTAGTGAACGTCGGCTGGTTGTCGCCATTGAAATAGGCGAGGGGGAGGTAGTCCATCACGCTGTACTCGTCGTCAAGCCGCGCGAACCCGATCTGTGCTCGGCCGCCGGCGTCTAGTAATGGCTGGCCGCTCTCCTGCTGTAGCTGCATCTCCATCTCGTAGCAGCCCAGCTCGATCGCAAGTTGGGGCAGCTTCTTTTGGGGCGACTCGGTGACGGCAAGGGCCCGGACGTAGGCCTTGACTTTTCCTGCGGTGCGTAGCGGCTTGGACATTACTGTCTCCAGATTAGAGGGCGACGCTTAGCGTCGGGGGTAGGGTGGGATTATGCGGTAAGGCCGAGGAGGGTCCAGATGTTGTCGTCAAACTCGTGGGCGACCCCGACCTCGAACTGCTCGCGGGGTAGGGACGACTTGGCCATGAACCCCGGACGTTCCTGCGTGTAGATCTTGCGAGTGCCCTGGCCCTGGACGTGGCCCGACTTATCTTTCGTCATGTCGTAGGCCCCAAAGATCAGGGCATCCGCCCACTCCCGAACGCGGAGGCGCGTATCGGTGTTGCCACTGCCGCTGCGGTATAGCCGGGGTTCGTACCGCCTGTGCTCGCCGACCTGGGCAGGATCATCGAAGTTGGCAACGCAATCATGGCAAATGAGGATTGAGTGCACTCCTCGTGCGGATAATACGTCAAGGTCTCCCAAGACCTTGCACATCTGCTCGTAGCCGTGGGTGTATCCCTTGCCATAGCCGTACCCTTCGATCTGCTTGACCGTGCCGCCCTTCTCGGTCTTGATGTTTTGCACAACCCATCCCCACGACCATTCCTCTAGCCTGGTGAAGCTGTCAATGATGACCGTCGAGCCCTTTGGGAACAGGTCGGTTTGGTGGAGAACCGCCCGCGTATCGGCGAACCCGTTAGCCGGGATGACCGTGGTGGGGTCGTTGGGGTTGACGCCCAGGTCTGCGATGCGACTAACCTGGCGGCCATGTTCCGCCAGTTTTTCCGCAACGTGGGCCGTCCGTTTTTCGAGATCCAGAAAGCGGGCACCCGGAGCCATCGCAGCGATAGAAGTCTTGCCCCAGCCGCCGGGCGCATAGAAGACAACACGTTTTCCACGCTGCTCGATGTCGGTACTAAAGTGGAATGTCGTCTTCTTCGACTGGCCCTGGCTCACGGCTGGGGGACGGGGGGATGATGGCGTTCTCTGGGCTGACGGCGGCTGCTGCGACGGGGGCCGCGACTGGCTCGGGGCTTGGGGGGCTGGGGGTACTGGTGCTGACATCGGCGGTCTCCTCACGCGCGTGTTCTAGTTCGGGGTGAATGTAGTCAACAATCTTATAGCCGACAGGCACCTTGCCGCCGACCGTGACCTGCGTGTTGTTCGAGCAGACCGACATGAACTCACATCGGTATGGGTTGATGCAGGCGTCGTCGTTCTTCGGCCACTGGCCTGTCCGCCGGCAAAAGTCGATCATCTCGACCGCACCGTGGATGTCTGCCTGGCATTCCTCCAGGTCGCCCCGGAGCCGAGGCAGCTCCTCGCGGGCGAAGTACATCTCGGGCCGATCGAAGATGTCCTTGATGAGCCGAGCGCCGTACATCGTCGGCGTTTCGGTGATGACTAGATTTTTCCCCGACTTCACCATCTCAGCCTGGGCACCGTCGATTGTGACGCCCTCGATCTTAGTCTTGTCCGGGTCTTCATTATCGACGTTACCATGAATCTCGACCTTGAACTCTTCCCCGCAATACTTGTTGAGCTGGTCAGCCTCGGGCTGAACAATCGTCTTCTTGCCCTTCCTGTAGGCGAGGCCGAGGAAGTTGCGATGATCGGCAAGCGTGAGCTTCCTGGGCTCGATTCCTGGCTTGCGGATGACGTCGTAGATGATGAGCTGGGGGTCCGGAAGGTCCGGGCTGTCCAGGGCTGCGAGGTAGTAAAACGTCACCTGGGCCGACAGCTTCGCCCGCCTCCAATAGTCGGAGTCCGGCTTGATGGAGTCGCCCGTCGTCTTGTGCTCGATCAGGGCGATTCGCCCATCCAGGAGCTTGCCGATCTTATCGATCATGCCCGATCTAAAGAGCATTACCCTCTCGGGCGGCCCGCCGCCGCCCATCATTCGGTAGACCGGATCCCCCGTAATGACATTCTTGATGGGGTGCTTGAAGACCTGCTCGGCCGCGACAATCTCGATGGGGTCTTCGGCGTATCGCCAGGCGTAGGCGTAGAGAAGGCGGCCGACCGTCTCGCGCTCGACGTCCCACTCGAACTGAGATACCGACCCTGGGGGATCGCCCTCGTAGTGTTTGATGCAGGCTAGGATCGCAGCTTGGACCATCCTGGCCCGCTCTTCCTCTGTCGCGCCTGCGGATATCTTCCCCAGCTCCTCCTGGCCGTCATGAAACGCCGATCCCATCCGTAGCGCCTTCTTGGTCTCGGCTTCTCGCAAGCCAACTTCGTAGGCCAGGTAGTGGTGGCGAGGGCATTTACGGAATGAACGAAGCCGTGACTGCGTGTACACGTCGCGCCCTGCGGCGATATCTTCGGTTTTGCCCATTTCGGATCTCCTGGGGTGAAGGGTCGGCAGCGTACAGCATCTGCCGGGCCTTGACAAGAGGCGACAACACGCGGTAAGCTCCGGCCTTCTGAGATTGCCATCTCCCCCATCCACCCCCCACGGAGCCTCCACATGCTGCCCGGCAAGAAAACGTACATCGCCGCCGTCATGACTGTTCTCGGATTCTGGGCCGCCCACCTCTCTGGCGAGATGGAGCTAGCCTCGACCATCCAAGCGACCGTCACGGCCATCCTCGCCGCCACCCTCCGCGCTGGCGTCGCCAAGGGGCCGGACATCTCCCCAAAGCTAATCGCGCCGGCGGCTTTACTTCTAGTCGTTGGATGTCAGACTTCGCCAAGCGGGTTCCCCCAGAATGATCCCCGCCACGACTACGACTGGGCACAGACGCAGTACAACAAGACGCTGCAAAACCTCCTGATTATGAAGCGAGCCGACGATATCTCGCAGGAAGATTGGGACAATACAATCTACCCCCTCATCTTGGAGGGAGATAAAATCCTGGACCAAGTGGAGGCCGCTGCGTTGGCGGCCAATGCCACCGTCCTAGACGTCCGTATCACCGCGTTCCGTGCGATCTACGCCAAGCTAGTCGTGTGGGCTCTGGTCGGTGAACAAGGAGCCTTAGATGTCGGAGACGAACTCAATGCACTCGTTATTATTAGCGGTGGGTCTAGCAACGCTGGAGATGGGATTCGAGGCCCTGGCCTCGGTCGGGAAGGAGCCGAGCCCCGAAACCCTGGATCTTCACAAGCAGCTTCGCAAGCAACTCGTTGCCGAGGCGGGACAGGAATCGTCCGCCCCGGCACCATCCGTCTCGCCGCCTGAGTTTTTTACACCTCCGCCGACAACTTCGGGGCCGTCGGCGGAGACTGGACTTGCGGATGGCACACCTGCCTCGCCTGCGGGGACCAAGTCATCTACATCTCCGGACGATGCAACGTCTGGCGGTCCTGCAAGTGTGGAGCAACCATCGTCGGTAGCGTCAGGTGAATCCGCCGACAGCCTGGTCGACCAGGCCAGCGACGAAGCAACCAACCCCTAACCCAGGCCCCGGCCAGCCACTGCTGTCTGGGGAGATTAGATGGCGCGAACACGGCAGAAGCGAATGGCGAACATGACACGGCCCGAGCTCCTGGTCGCTGCATCGCCGGTCCTGCACGCCGCCGGCCACCGCGTCGCCTCACGCAAGCTCCTGCTAGATTCAGTAGAACTCTTGGGGCTATTCAACCTGGACAGCCCCGGCCTGGTCTTCAGGTTCCACAGTCCCGACAGTGAGTATTACATCCTTGTGATACAGGGCACGGCCGGCATGATCTGCCGCCGGCTCGACGAGATTGATTGGATTCACTGGGCCGGCAATCAGCTTCCTTCCGAGATAAACAGTGGCGACAACCCCGGACAGTACGAACTCTACCGAAGACAGGCAGAAATCAGAGATGGCCAAGATCACGATTGAAGTACCCGACTCCGACATTCCCCTGAGCGAAGTGCCGCCAATCCTGGCTAAGGTGATGGGTACGAACCCCGTGTCAAGGCAGACGATCTACACCTACGCCGATACCGGGAAGATGGGGCCGAAGGGTGAACGAGTCTTCCTGGAAGTCGAGCACAAGGATGGGCGATACGTCACGTCGCTAGTTGCGATCAAGGCGTTTGTCGAGGAGTTGAGTTCATGAGCATTCATGAAACGATGGGCCGGACGAACAAGTATTACACAAAATGCCGAGTCGCCCAGGCCCGAGACGTTCGAGTGAGCGAGGATCACGATATTGACTATGTCGGCAGCATCCTGTCCGAGGACGGGAGGCCGGTACGGCCTGTTGGATGTGTCGTTGTCGAAACGGCCCAGCCGACGTCAGCGATTGTCGTCGTCGATTCCTCGCCCGCCTCAGCCCAAGTTCATATCGACGCCCTGGAGGAGATGGCGTCGATTATCTCGTATGCCGGCGGACGCGCCGGCATGCTCTGGGTGAATGCTGGCGATCCGAGGATGCTGACTAACAGCGCTCTGCTTAACGCGACTCGTCGCTATCGGACGAACGGCCAACGAGCGGAGGACACAGGGACAGACCAGGTGGAGTCAACCTGGATCCAGTGGGAGCAGTGTGTTCCAGTCTCGGTGGTAAAACACCCCAGGGATGGTGTGATGATCGACTGGCTAAAAGCGTGTCGTCCAGAGGACGAACAACCCGGAGAGATCGAATCTCCGCCCGCAGCCCCGCCAGCTCTTCCCGAACCTGAGCCAGCTGCTCCCCCGATCGCTCCACCGCCGCCTTCACGTCCTCCAGGGTCTCCCCCCGCGCCCCCGCCTCCGTCTCGAGCACCACAATCCGCTCTTTCGAGTCCGCCCCCTGCCCCGTCCACGCCGCCCCCGCCCAGAAGATGATCGGAATCGCGCCGATCAGGACCGTCAGCGGGATCAGGGTCGTCTTCGGGTCGAGCTTCAAGCTCTGCACGCTGGAGTCTTTGTCACGAGCCATGAGTCACTTCTCCGTGTAGCGTTCGCTCACGGCGCGGAGCCGATCGCGTAGGTGTGTCGCCCTCTCGGTTTCGCCCCTGTCTTCGGCGGCCTTGATGGCGGCGGTTAGTTTGAGATAGTCCCGGTAGTAGGCGTTGAGCTGGTTGCGACGGCGACGCTCTTCGACGCTCAGATCTGACTGCTCGCGGCCAGTACCGAACCGCTGGAGGCGATTGCGTTCCTGGAGGAGCGGCTTCACGTTGTCCGGTAGCGACAGGCGGAACCTGGCGGCTTCTTGGTATTCAACTTCCTCGAGCGACCATCGCTCTTGGTCTACCCCGCGGTCGGATCGTCGCACGAATGATGAGATGCCGGGGATATTAGCCCACCGAGGCGACTGCGACTCCTCCGACCCGCCAAAATAAGGGACGACATCCAGGATGTCGGAAACAATCCCAAATTGGTCGGCCGTCCACTGGATCATGCCGTTTGCGGCGTACAGGCCTCGAGCCCCCTGCTCGTCCGAGCTGAGAATGCCCCGTCTTCTCCAGCTATCATATGGATTCCCCCCCATGGCATACTCCGCCCAGGCCCCGGCAATCTTAAATGGGGGGGACCAGGAGGGCACTTGACTGCCTAGCAGACGGAACATCTCCGTAACGTCGGCTTCTATGCCATGGGGGTTCTCCCTGCGAAGAGTGTCCGCGAGATGCCACATCGTCCCCGAGACCAGTAGATCGTTATGATCCATTGGTATTCGCATGTAGACGGCCTTCCCGTCGGCGTCAATTCCAAGGGGGACGATTGTATAGTTGAGCCTGTCATAGTCCGGGACTTTTGAAAACCACTCTTCTAGCTCTTCTCCAAGCCACCCGGCCACTGCTGCGTACATTAGAAGTTTGGGGATGCCTGACGTGACCATATGCCCCATCCACCAGCCCAGGCGAGTGTCTTTTGAGGTGGCCAGTTTCCCATCGCTCTTCCACCCATTAATAATGATTTTCGAATACATAAACAGGCGGTTATTAATGGATGTGATCGTTCCAGCACGATACCTGTTGGGCGTGCCGACGTAATTCCGTATAATGTGAGCGCGCTCCCTCTCGGGGATGTCCCGCCGCATTAAAACTTTGTCGCCAGCAAGCTTTGACATCGTCTCGGTCGTATTCCCGACCAGGATGAGTCCCTGGAATAGTTTGGACGCCATCTTTTTAAGCGCCGGCTGAGCCGACTCCAAGCTCCCGAATTTTTTTAAAAGCAGCCGCTCGTAGTCGCCGTCCCGCTTCACCCCCAAAAGGTCATCAGCCTTGATGGCCGCAAGCGCCCTCGACTCTTCAAGTCGCTTCACATCCTCGCTTCGGACCCCAAGCTCTCGCATCACCGAATCGGGGAGAGACTTGTAATAGGCCACGACAAGCTCGATGAAGCCAACGCTCTTGCGCCCTCTCTGGGTAGTCACGCCTTTTAGGTTCCGGTAAGTACGCATGAAGTCGCGGGGGATGTTTCTCAACATCCATGCCACGCTGAGCTGAACGTACACCTTGTGGAACACCCCGTAAGTCACAGTGTCGAGAAATCCCAGAATCATCCCCAGCTCGGAGATGGTTTTTCTCTCAATGGCCCTAACGTAAGATGCGTCCGCCTCATACCAGACCAGCTTCCCCTTTTCCAGGTGAGCAAAGGTCTTTTTCCCTTTCTCCCTGGATCTCGGTGTGGATCCTGGCGCTGCCTTGATTTTAACCAGCTCACCCGCCTGCTTCTGGGCCGGCACGGTCGCGTTTCGGTACCGCTGGCTCTCGTATAGCCGGGCTTGGCCAATCATTTTGGCCAGTGTGTTGATTAACGGGTTGCCAACCTGAGAGAAGGTGCCCACCTGCTTGTGGATGCCCGGCCCAACTCCCGTGTCCGCGTGTTCGATCGTTACAAAGGTGGCGTAACTCCCTCGGTTCTTCCGAATCTCCCCCATCGTCTCGTCCGAATAAGCGCCCTCCTTGTGGAGCTTCACCGCCATCTGGTAGGGGAGGTCCAGAAATTTTGATGAGGAATCCTGGAGCGCCGCCGCCTTTTCGGTCCCAAGGATGTTGAGTAGATCATCGATCTGCTCTTGTGCATCGACCTCGGACAGGCCTCCGGGGTTGATGATACCATCCCTGTCGCGGGCGATGATCCGTTTCATCTGGATAAACAGGCCGATATCTTCAAGGCTAACGCCAGCCTCCAGCGCCCCTTCTAGCGCGTCGTCCACACGACCCAGCGTCAGGGCGCTTTCCTGATCCACTATCGCGTACTCGTCGCCAGCAAAGTCCAGATTGTTTTCATCTGTCACCGGGCGAATGCCGGCCTTCGCAAGATCCCCTTGCAGCTTCATGTTGGGGTTGTGGAAATCCACCATCGACTGAAGCAATAGCGAACGGATGTCTTCCTTGTTTTGTTCTCGCTCGGCATGCCTGATTGCCGCAGCCGTTTTGAACTCATCGTACCCCTCTCTGACGTCGGCACGGCGAGCAGCGATCACATCCTCAGAATGGCCGTTCAAAAGATCCTGCATGCTGAGATACGCCTGAGCAACTTCTATCTTCCCGTTCATCCCCTCAATAAAAGCGTCGAACGCCTTTCGAGCTTCCCGCCGGGCCATTGCGGGGTCATTAAGAACAACCGACAAGAAGTCTGCGTACAGCTCTTTGCTGGACTTTCGATAGGCCACATAGCCCGCCGGGTCCGTGGCTTCATTCACTTCGCCCCGCCACTTTTGGCTTAATGCGTACAGCTCGGTGCGAACGCTTTCCTCGGACAGCCCTCCCAGCGTCTTCTTTAGATGTCCGTCAAGAGACCTGAGGCGGCCAAGGATGTTCCCGCGATTGAGGTTCTTGTCGGGCAGCCAGTCTATGGCGTGCCCGATTTCGTGGGCAAGCGTTTTAGCGAGGGCCTGCGGGCTCTTGCCGAGCGACGGGTTGATCTCGATACGGCCCTCGGAATTGTCGTACCTAAATATCCCCAGGGAGGTTTTTAGTCGGGCGTTAACGATCGGAGATCGCCCCAGAAGCTTCTTCGCTAACCGAACCATCTCAGGAACCGGCGTCCGGCGGATCTCGCTCTCGACACGGCTTGGCGGCAGCGGTGCCACCGTAACCGTCTTGCCAGCGTCGTCCGTCCAGGCTCGCTCACCCCGCTCCCTAATCGGGTCGGGCGCGTCGAACAGCTCGCCGCTTTCGGTCTTGGAAAACTTCCTGCGGATCTTCTCGTCTTGAACATCAGCCTTACTCCGCTTCTTGGGGGGGCCTGTCTTGGGTTGTCGGCTTGGCCCTGGGAGGTCCGCAGACGCAACTTCCTGGCCAAATATCCCCGCCTGCTCGGCACCCAGCAGCCGCTCGACCCGCGCGATCGTCTCGTCGCTCTGCCGGATGGCCTGCTCGCCCTCGGCGATCTGCTGCTCGGTGGTGAGCTGGACGGGCGCTGGGGCGGCGGCACCTGGGTCGATGCCCATTGCCTCGGCCGTGGCCTTGGGGATGACTGCCTGAATGGTCGGCTGGCCCGCGGCCTGGGCGGCAAGGACTCGGTGGGATCCGTCAGCGACGAATAGCTGCCCGCCGCCGGCGTCGGCTGCGATGATCGGCGGCGCGGGGGTGCCGGCCGCCAAGCCCTCCTGGGCGCGGGCCAGCTTAGCCTGGTCGGTGTCGCCCTCTTGCAGGATCCCAGGGTCCACGCTCTCGACAGGCACATCAGCCACCACGAAGGGGCCATCGCCGATCATCGCTGCGATCGGGCTGGCGTCCTGCTCCAGCGTGCCGGCGAACTCCATGACCTGCTCGGCCGTGTATTCCTGGCCGGGCGTCAGAACGCCAGGAGCGGCCTCCTGCGGGGCCGGCGGGTGGACGACTCCGCGTAGTGGGTCAAGGTCCGCCTCGGCCTCCAGCGGCTGCTGGGGCGGCTGCACGACCCCTTGGAGGGGGCCAGCATCGGTCGGGGGGTTCGGAGGGGCCGCAGGAATTGCCTGGCCCGTCTCGACGGTTGATTCGACACCGGGATTCTGGGACACGCCAGGCGGCGTCTCTGGGGCCTGCTCGGTAGGCTGGTTCGGATCGGCGTTATCAATCTGAGGCCCCGGATCGGTGCCGCCCGTGGGGTCTGTGTTGGGGTCTTCCGGCTGCCGGGGTAATCCCTCGGTGGACTCGCGCTCCTTGGCCGGCGGCTGGGTCAGGCCGGCCTGCTCCATGCGGGCCTGGAACTCGGCGTCCAGCGCCTCGGAGGAGACCACAGCCGCGTCCGCGCCGACGTCCTGCTCGGTGCGGCCCAGCACGTTGCTCGCCGTCTGGCCGATGCCGCCAAACAGCATCCCCATCAGCGCCCCGGTCCCGCCGGCCGCGATGATCTGCTTGATGTCGCCGAAGTCGGGATCGTCAGCGTTGATGCCGTACTGCGTGAGCGTCTGGTTGAACTCCTGGATCGCTTCGGTGGCACCCTCGGTGATGCCGGCGAGCAGCCACTTGCCCACCCAGGCCGACATGCCCTTCTTGAGGCCCTGCCGCGCCGCCCCGCTGATCGCGCCAAAGCCGACGCGATCGAGCAGGGCATTCGTGACGCCGATCTGTGCCGCCCCACCCAGGGCGCGGATCCTCGCCTCGTCTTCTGTGTAGCCGCGGTCAACCAGGGCTCCCTTGAGATCGTGATACGACGATGACTCAGCCAGCCCGACCACGGCCGTGCCAAACGCGGGGTTTGCAATGAAGGACGCCATCAGCGTGCCCTGCTCCGACGCATTAGCGACCCACCACCGAGCCGAACCGGGGTTGAACTCCTGGGCGACGTCGCTGGACCGGAGCGAATGCTGGAAGTCGGCATGAAAGTTGGACGTCGAGGCGTCCAGGTTCTCGAAATAGCCGTACCCCTCCTCGGGGCCTCGGCCGGTGATCGCGCCCTCCACGGCTGCGAGCGTGCCCAGGATGACGCCGGCCCCCCCAGTCGAGACACGGCCGTAGCCCCGAGCGATGCCAGCAGCGACCTCGCCGACCAGCGACCGGGCGAACTCCGGGGCCTCGTCGGGTGTTCCGGTCACCGCGCCGAGCTGGCCGGCGACGTTGGGCTGGTAGCCGAGTCGGGCCAGCTCGGTGTGGACCTGGCGGTATAGCTCGTGATCGTTCGCCTCCGGCTGCTGCCGTCGGAGGTTGTCAAACAAGGTTTTCCCGAGCGACTGACGCCGCCTGCTATACTCCGCCTCGGCCGAGAACTGCCGATCGAAGATCTCCCCATGCTCCTGGGAGAAACGCGAGTACGCACCGGGGCCAAGGTTCAGGCCTTCGTAGTCACGCTCGCGGAAGTCTGCCGCCTCCCCCGGCTCCGCGCCGAGCAGCCCGGCGATGCCTCGGCCAAGATTGATCGTCCCCTCTGCAAGCGGGGTCAGCAGCCGCTCGGCCGTGCCCCGCTCGCTCTGGTGTCCTGCGCGCTGGGCATTGGCCAGGGCAAGGCCCTCCAGGTAGGTGTCCCACCGCTGATCGATGAACGACTGGCGTGCCTCCTCGCCTGGCGGTTCGTACTCGCCGGCGATCTGGTCGAACCGTCGCTGCGCCGCACCGAACACCGACGCCTGGTCCAGGGTTGCCCCCGGAGGCGGCTCGGGCAATGCGATAGGTGCGGTCTCTGTATCGAGGACCGCACCTGGGGGAAGTGGTGGAAGCCCGCTCGTCTGGTTATCGAGCGTAGCCCCTGGTGGAAGGGGCGGGAGTTGGCTCATTGTATCAGAATCCATTCACCATCGGCAAGGGCGTATTTCTCGCCACGCGATCCGGTCGCTGTCGGCGTGCCCGGCGGGATCTGCGGGGCGGCCTGCTGACCCGGGGCCGCAGCCGGGCCGGCAGCTCCGGGGAGCGCCCCCGTTGCGAAGCGGCTATACACGTCGGCCTGGGCCCGGCGCGATGAGGCGACCCGTTCCAGGAGACCATCGTAAGTCGCGCGTTCATCGTCCGACCCGATCACCCCGCCCAGCGATTCGAGGAAGGCGTCGGCCCGGTTCTGTGCCAGGTGTCGCTCCTGTTCCAGGGCTCCGATCTCGTTGTCGAGCTGGAAGTTTGCCCGAAGCCTGTGTTCCTGCGCGCTCAGCGGTTTCTGAGCGTCCGCCGGATCCACACCCAGCGACGCCAGCGAAGCCGGCACCCCCATCGCCCCAAGCCGCATGCGGTCGGCATGTTCGGGGTCGATTGTCCCTCGTTGCTGCATCGCTGATAGCTCAGCGTTCAACTGCTGTAGCTGTAGCTGCTCGGGCTGGAGCGGCGGGGGCCGGTTTGTGTGACGCGTTGGACCTGTGCCGCCCTGCCCTGCGCCGCCGCGACTCTGCATGGCCTGCTGCATGGCGAAGGCGTGACGAAACTCCTGCTCTCTCTGCTGGAGTTGGTGCTGGCGAGTGCTATTGACGATCTGCTGCCCCTGGGCGTGTCGGGTGTTGTAAAGCTCGTTCTCGCCGATTCTCTGAGCGAGAAAACCCACCATCCCGAGGGGGGTATAGTCCACGTTGACTGGTCTTGGTGCCGGCATACCTATCTCCCTTGTATCTCGTTGTAGGCCTGCTCAGTCGTGAATCCTGGATATCGTCGAAGCCATAACTCCGTGTTGCTGGCATTCTCGCCGGGCTGAAGCTCCACCGTCTTCCTCTCCCCGCTACTACTTACCAGGTTGATCGTATTGCTGCCGCCGCCGATGCCGCTGGTGCCGCCGGTGGATTCGCCAGGCGTTGGGGCAGTGTTGGTCTCGGCCGGCCCAACACCTCCGGCGTTCGCCGTGTGCGTGCCCTTATCGCCGGTGATGAACCCGGTGCCAGGCTGCATGTAACTTGACAACGCCGGCCCCCCAGGGGCGTTTGTGATCGCCCCACTGGCCGACTGGTAGATCGGGCTGCCTGCGCCGGTCTGGCCCTGGTAGGTCGTGTCGGCCGGGACGTTGGGTCCAAGAACCCGACCGCCCAGAGCGGGGTCCGCAACATTCCCGGCCGGAGCCCCATAGCTTGCGATCGAGGGCCCTGCCGTCCCGTCACCCGTATCGGCTCGCTTAATTCGCCGATCGTTCCCGGGAGGGGCCGGCGAAGGCGATGCTGGCGATGCGGGGGTCCGACCCCCCCCGCCACCACCGCCACCACCGCGCTGGATTGCCTGAGCGCCATAGCTCGATGAGCCAGGCCCGATCGAGATCTGTTGGCGGCGGTTGGGATCCTGGCTAGCGGCCTGGCTAATAAGGTTGGCGAACAGCGACGGATCGGGGTACTGCGTCTGCCGGCTCAGCGCCGTATCGATCTCGTTGACACCCGCCTGGAACTGCATCCCTGCCTGGCGTTCAAGAAGACCTGACCGCTGGCGTGCGATCGACTCGTCGTTCTCCAGGTGAGCCCGCTGGCGGTCGTCTTCGATGCCGCGATCTACCGATTGCTGGATCGTCGTATTGAACAGCCCCCGATCAATCAGGTTCTGCGTGCCCTGGCCCTGCTGCTGGACCGCGCCCTGGTTGATTCGGTGAGCTGCGGCCTGCCCGACCTGCTGGATCTGCGCGTTCGCCTGTCCGTAGGTACCCATTGGCCCAACCTGCTGAGACAGGTTCGACGCGAAGTCCATTAGCTCGGCGTGCCGCGCCAACTCCTGGTTGCGGATATCTGCCTGCGTAGTTTGCAGCTCACGAATCATCGCCGTAAAGTCGATCGGCTGTTGCATCCTGGACATGGCTTCTCCTAGTCAAACAAGAGGAGGCGGACGTTCGCAGTCACGGTGGTCGACGCCCCCGTCACGTTGTTCTTGACCGTGATGCGGTCGATCACATCGGCGACCGCCGTCGCGGATCCGTCAGCTCCAAGCTGGCCGACCACCAGGTCATCCGCCCCCAGGACCAGGGGCGTGTTCGCCGGCACCGAGATAATAGCGAACGCCGGAGATCCGTTGCTGTTGCGAAACTCCAGGATCACCGGCTGGTCGCTCTCGAACCAGAGGATATCAAACGTCGCCAGGCCGCCGTCGCCTGATGTCCACAGCACCTGGCTGTTGAAGTCGTCGCCGCTGGCGTTCACGATCGCATCCGAGACGTCCACCTTCTGGCCCCCGATCGAGATGGAGTTAGAGACGTTGCGCTGGCCGGCGGAGATCTGCGCGTTATTGATGACGGTTTCGAGTGACGAGAAGTATGCAAGGGTCATACTGCTGCTCCGTACTGAACCCACACATCGACGTCGCCGGCGGTGGACTGGTCTAGGTTGGCCCCAACGGCCGTGGCCGCCAAGCGGATCGACGTCGCCGCATCGTGGGCTTCCCCACCGATATTAGCCTCAACCGCGTAGACTGTCGCCCCCACCGCCTGGAAGACGTCGAACGCCGCAGCATACTTGACCAAGCTCCCGGCCGGGCCCACGCTCAGCGTGTAGGCCGAGATCCCGGTGCCGGCGAACGCGACCGACTGCTTGATCTTCACGGCTTGGATGACACTGCCGGCCGGCAGCGCGAACAGCTCGATGTCGCTGGTGAACGCCGCAGCCTGGAGCGCCGTGTGCGATACCGTGAACTGACGCCAGCGTGGAGCCTCGTCAACGAGCTTCAGGAGATCTGTCACAACCTCCAGTCCGCCGTTCACAGTCAGGCCCAGTTGAACGCCCGACGCCGTCCTCGACAGCGGAGCGACCGGCTGCACATGCAGAGCGTTCGACGCGAACGCAAGGCCGGAGTTTGTGTCCAGGCTGATGACCAGGGCATTCCCCGTAATGACGGTGCCGTCGCCGGTTTCAATCGACAGCGTGCCGTCCGGTCCAATAAACAGGCCGCCTGACGACGACACGAGGCCACCGGAGTTCCCCCACTTGACGCTGTTCCGCCTGGCGCGGGCGTCGGCACCTGGAAGTCGGACTTGTCCACCAAACTGAGTCATCGCCGACGCCTCCTTGCCTTGCCAGCCACATCGTACACCATGCCGCCCGACTCATAAGCCCACGAGGAGCCGGTCGTCGCCTTTTCTAGCTTGCAGACGATCGCGTTCCCCCGTGCCCGCTGCCGGACAGCGTTGCTGCGCCCGCCAACCAGGGTGCGGGTGAACCGCACGTCCCCCGTCTCCACCGCCTGCTCCACGGTCTGGCCGGCCTGGACCGTAAGCATCACATCCCCCGATGCGTCGTCCAGGTTGAAGTGAAGCTCGCTCAGCTTGGTGTCGCCGATGACGCCGGCACTCCGGAATGCGGGAATGATGACACGGCTGCCGATCGCGGTGCCGTCGTCATCTAGGGCGGTGTCTCGGAAGTCCCGGATAAAACTATCGTACCCACCCAGGAGGATCGCGGTCTGCTGCGGGTCATCTGCATAGATCACACCAATCGCCGATGGCCCCTGAACAGCCGGGTATTCATCACGCCAGAAGCTGTCCGTCCGCTCGTCGTACCAGTAGTGAGTCGGGGAGGTGACGGGCTGGTCGGGCGGGCTAATGAAGATGTGGACGCCCTGCCAAACCGGGTCGTAGGCCAGTCGGATAAAGTTGTTGGACGTGTCTACGTTAGCAAACTCTTTGTCGATCTTGCCCTTGCTCACCAGCTCGGGGGCACCGCCGCCACGCTGAATCCGATAGAGGCCATTCACCCAGAAGAAATAGAAGTTGCCATCGCTGTCGTAGGTCCAGGCATCGGGCCCCACGATGCCGACGCGCCGCGAAATGTTGTCAATCTCGCCGCCGGACGCAGGGTCGCCGTTCATGATCCACAGCGAGTTGGCCCCGCCCATAATCATAATGTCGTCCTGGTACGGAGCCAGAGCGGTGACGATGTCGCCGAGCTGGCCGGCGTTCGAGTTGTTGCCGGCGACCGCTTGGAGCGGATTGATGGTTGTCGGGGCGTAGTCCCAATTTAACCCATCCCCAGCCCTGGACAAGAACCAGTTTTGCGGCTCCTCTTCTAGTCCGGCCAGGGCGATGCGACCACGGTAGAGCTGGATGAACCTACACGCCTTCGTCGCGTCCGAGCTGCCAACCGGCAAAGCGCCGTCGGTGGGCGTCCAGGCCGAGACCGTATTGTTGGCTAGGTTAAGCACCTTGTAGCCCGACGCCGTGCCGTCCACGAAGTAGACCGCGTTGAATAGCTGTTGAGCGCGAACCGGCTCGCCAGACGCCACCGCACCGGCCCCGCTGTTGACCAGACCTGTCGTCGTTAGTTCGTCGTTTGTCCTGTAGATATTGCCGCCCGACACCACGACCAGGTTTACGCTTCGTGCGTTGAGGTTGGTCTGGGCCGGGGTGTACTGGTAGGCTTCCAGCTCGCGGCCGCCCTCCCCCGCGATGAATAAGACAGACCCATCTGGCGACCAGGCGGTTCCCCCAAAGCCGCTGGGAATAGTGATTGTCGGGGCAACGGAGGGCTGGGTGGCCACCGACTGGAGGTCTTCGTCGGCGAAGTCGAACACCTCCAGGAAATTGGACCCGCCCGATATCTGTCCAATCCCCATGAGCGCATTCCCTTGGGGACGCCAGGCCAGCGATGTCCTGGTGCCGGTGCCAGTCAGTGACGGGTCCGCGAGCTGAACACCAAAGTTCGTGCTGTTGTCCCAAGGCCACACACGAAACCCCTCCGACGCCCCCTGGTTGGAGCATGCGGCAAGATAGGTCTGGCTCGGATGCCAGTCGAGGCCGTTGACATTCCCCGCGGCTGTCGCTGGCGATGCGGGCGACGCGGCAAACGCCGTGCCCGTCCAGGTATAAACCAGGATGCTCGTAACGCCCGTCAGCTGCTGGTGGACTGCGATCCTTGCGCCGTCCGGGGACCACCTCACTGTCAGCACGTCGGCCGAGGGAATGTCTCCAGGGACAATCGCGGAGCCGATGGTCGTGCCATTCCAGGAGTAGGCGTGCAGGTGCGGGGAGCTGTCGCCGCCCACCACCAGGTAAGTGCCGCTGGGGTGCCAGTCAACCGAGTTCAGATCCCCCAGGCCGATATTGCTGTCCACCAGGGCCGTCATATTGAACCCAGTCCCCTTATCAAACGCAACAACCACCAGGGATCCGCCGTCTTCCACGAAGGCCACTGCATTCCCGTCTGGATGGACAGCCAGCGACCGTGGGTCAAAGCCCGCATTGCCGGTGCGAGGGAAGCTGGCATATTTCGTCCCAAACCCCGTAGTGTTACTCCAGGGCCACGCCGCCAGCTCATGGCTAAAGGCGTCGTTGATCGTGACGAACACGACATCGCCGTCTGGGTGAACCTTGACATCGGCCCCGGTGCCTGTAATGGATGGGGCCTGTTCCGCGAACTTGTCTCCGACCGCAGCCGAAGTGGCTGTAGGCGACGCCTCGATCGTGGTGTAGATCGTCTGAACTCTGGCCGACCCGTTAACCGAGGAGGCCAGGTACTTCTGGATGCCGGTACGCTGGCCACCTCGGAGGCGGCGGTCGATAGCGTCAAACGGGCGCATGTTAAGTACGTCCGGCGTCGTGTTGTCGGGCTGGTTGGAATAGCCCGAGTTTTCGACGAAGCCCTTGACCGGGAAACGGAGATCGTGGATCTGGCGCGGCATAAAAACCAGCGCTCCCCCGAGGGAGAACGCTGGCGGAGGAGAAAAGACTAGCTGTTCAAGTGGTTGGTCGACGTGTCATCGTCGGCGTTTCCACGGTTGTCCTCAGCGAACGCGACCAGGGTGGATCGGTAGGTAATGAGGCCAGCGACGACGTGCCCAACCCCCACACCAGTCACCGACGCCGCGGCGAAGTTGACGAACACGAAGCTGCCGGCTCGGAAGTTGAGGCCGCTTAGGTTGGCCTGAACGTAGCCGATATCAAACGCGGCGTTGACTAGGGTCGCTGTTGCCGGCGTGAAGCCGGCGACGTCCGCCAGGTCGGTCTTGGCTGCGCCGATCACGGCCCCGGCCGTCACGGCCGTGGCCTGGACCGTCAGGGACGTCCCAGATTCCAGTCGCACCACCAGGGATACGTCCAGTAGGTCGGACTCCTGGTCGTAGTCCAGGGGGATGGGCACAGCGACGATCACATCCTCGCCATCGCCGTCCAGGACGATGACGTCCGCCGGAAGCGAGTTCGAGGAGGTAGCCCTGGTGCCGGTTGTCGTCGCCATGCTATTGGGGGCTAGGACGATCTGCCTGTTGAATCCGTTATGGCCAACGCGGGTCCATTGGAGTTGTTCGAGTACATTGGAGGGTGTCACAGTTGGACTCCTGTTATTGGGTTTGATAGTTGGCTGGAAGAACCGGACGCGAATAACCCAACTGTCGGCGGTTGAACACGAACGGGATGCTGCTTCTATCCAGGTTAGCTCCTACGGACTTGGGTGCCGCAAGAAGATCGACCTTGATACTGTTGCCGAGGCACTTCTGGTAATACTCCATGCGTGCCCCCATAGTGTCGTCTCGATCCAGCTCAGCCTTGGCGATCGCCGCAGCCACGATGGTCTCGTCATGCTCAGCACCCGCCGGCGAGAAGTCCCGCAGCGGATCTACCAGGTCGTTGAAGTAGTGCCGGTAGACGAGCTGTACGACGTAAGGTTCTCCAGGGTCTGGATAAAAGAGGACTTCCCATCGGCCACGCTGGCCGGCGGGAACATCCTCATCGGGGGTCTTTCGGAATGCGGCGTACCTGGGGATGCCGGTCTGGTTGCCAGCATGGATAGATCGCCACTGGCGGATGATGTTCTCGGTGATCGTCTCGATCTCGGGCCACACGTTTTCATCCGGCCCAAACGTCCAGGGCCCCATCGTGTCCCCATTGAAGTCTTGGGGCATGAAGTACCTGGATGGGTCGTCGGCCCTGATGCGTTCGGGCACAACCACGTTGCTGACCGTCAGCGAGTAGAGCTTTCGGGTCCAGTACCACTTGGGGTTGTCGGACAAGAACATCCTGATGCCATCGTTGGTCAGGCGCTTGCAGAGATCCAGGTCGTGGGCGTCGGTCGGAATCGTCGCGGCACCGCTGCCGGTTGAACCGTACTCCGCCACACCCAGATACTCCGCGACGCGAATCAGGATGTCGTCGAACCGAAGTCCGCCCGTTGGTTCTGGCATGGCTCTAATACTTCATTTTGCCGCTGGACTTGCCGCCCGACTTCTTGGTTCCGGTGCGGCCCATCCGCTTCTTATTGCCCTTGCGGCCCGAGGTGTTCCCGTTGATCTTGCCACCTTTGCCGCCCATCTTTTTGCCGTAGCCTACGCCTTTTGGCATCTCGAAGCTCCTTGTGTAAGGGGTGAATGCCTGGAGGCGGGTTTCCCCGGCTCCAGGGTTAAGTTTTAGAGACGATGGGCCAAGATCAAGCCTTCGGCGTTCGTAGTAAACGCCTCCAAGGCTCGGAGAATCGTCGACTCCGCGCTAAACGCCTGGTGCGTAAAGTAGGGCTGGGCATCGACCATCGCCAGGTCGTCGCCGACGGCGATGTCGGTGGTGCCTTCGACGCGAACCGTGACCGGGTCGCCGACCACGGGAACCAGGACATCGACCCACTCGCCATTAGCCTTGCCCTCATCGCCATCCTTTAGGATGCCGGCGAAGAACGGGATCGACGCAGTGGCCGGGATCTCGACCTGAACACCTCGGGCAAGCCCGAAGTTCTGGGACCCTGGGTTGGCAGTCTCGGCCGCCTCCAAGGTTGCTAGGGTTGAGGCGTCTTCAACATAGGTCAACGGCTGACTCCGAGATAGGGCCGTGGAACCGTTGTAGTAGACGCGCTTAGTCTTGAATGGGGTTGACCCCGCGTACTGGACATTACTGCCTGCCATGATTGGCTCTCCATGGGGAGGTTGAGTTTCAGTTAGTTACAAATCACGATCCGTCACCACTAGGACTAGCTGGCGGGAATGACCTTGTGGAGTACGGCCCCGCAGGTCCGCAGGTTGGTCGACATGAACTGGTGCGAGCCATCGACGAACGTGGTGAACACGTTGTGGAGGGTTCGGTCAGTTTCCGGCTCGGACTCGACCAGCCAGTCGTCTTCCTGGACGACGGGGTAGAACTTCGAGTGGTTCACCATGTAGATCGGCTCGGGCGAGAACGTGTTGCTCCCCCCGTCAGTAACCGTGAAGGTGTTGAGCTGGGGGATGTCGATCATGGGGACTCGACGGAAGGTTGTTGCGCCACCGAACGCGGCGACCTCGCCACCCAGGTTATCGTTCTGGTTATGGGCGATTTCCTCAAACTCGATGATGGTGTCCAGCGGCATGTAGATGCGGAAGTTGCTGGACGGGCCTTCGGTGATGTCCTTGACGATCACGGGCGACCGGAACCGGATCGAGCGAAACGCCTTACGCATTCGCTTGATGAGGGCTCGGTTGACTGAGGTGTACTGCGCCGTCCAGTTCCGCCACTTGGGGAAGGTGTTGGAGTCAAGGCCGGCGCGAGTCGTGCCGGTCGATGCGTCTCCGTAGCGGACGGTGATGCCGTTGTAGTCGCCCTCGGTGTTGACGCCGTTGTTCGCCATAGCGATCCAGTACGGCAGGCCATACGGGAGCAGGTCGTCGTTGGCGTTGTTCGGCGTCGACCAGGCCTGGATCTCCAGGAGGTTGGCCAGCGAGATCATCGAGTCGACGCGGCGCGACATGATGAGCTTGATGAAGCCCTTGGCCGAGCTGCGGTTACGCAACAGCTCGCGCCGCTCGATGGACCAGTTGGTTTCGAGCTGCGCCCACGGGACCGAAGTGCGCTTCTGCACGTCGACCACGTTGGGCGTGGATGCTTCGTAGAGACGAACGTAACGAGCTGTTCCCGAGTCGTCCAGGAGGATGCGTCGGTCGATGGTGACACCACCGTCAACCTGGATGCGGTCCTTCTGGAACCAGCGGTTGCAGACTTCGTAGTCATAGAAGTCCCAAGCTACCTCGAACTCGTTGTCGGGCAGGTCGGGGAGGGTCGTTGCCAGCAGGTCTAGGAGCTGGCTGTTCTTGATTCCGGCGGCCATAGGATGGTCTCCTTGGCCCGTCGACTAGCTGCGCTGCAGGGCTTTCAGCTTCTTCGCCGCGTTTCGTTCAGCCTTGGCTAGGGGGTTCGATCGGTCTCCCTCGCCCTCACCGCCGGAGCGGTGTGTTGGCCTAACGGTGATCTGGCTCTGTCGCTTCTTCACCCGCTTGTTCAGTCGCCGACGAGCGACTTTATCTTGGTGTGGGGACGAAACCAGGTTGTGGGCCATCTCAAGAGCTTCATGGACAGTCAAGCTGCGACCCTGGGCGAATGCTCCGGCCCTGATCGCATCAGCTTCCCTAGCGACTCGCTGGCGGGTCATCATCTTCACTTCGTTCAGTGAGGTCCGATCACCCTTCCCATACAGATCTTCGTAGCTGTCCAGCCCATTGAAGAACTGGTCGATCTGCATGTGCAGCGACTCCTTCTGGCGCTCCTCAATAAAGGACTCGAACCGATGGGCCACAGCATTCATAAGCTGGGCCTGCTGGTCCATGTGCTGCTGGAGTGGGGTGACGAAGTTATTGACAAACTCCGGCTCCAAGTTAGCAGTCGCGTCTTCCGGGAACTTGAAGGCCGGGAGATGCCCACGACCTTGTGGGGGTTGCTGATTTTGCTGTCCAGGATGCTGTGTGCCTACCTGGGCTGGGATTTGATTGACGCCGTAGCCCTGGCCAGGAAGTTGACCCTGCGGCTGTTGTGGCGTCTGATGAACCGGGACCCCAGCGGTTGCCCGGCCCAAATCTGCATACTCCCGACTCAAGCGGTTGCGATCCTCGTGAAGCTGCTCGAACGTGTCGCGGGCAGTGTCAGGATCGTGTTCAACGAGACGACGGATTTTGTCGTCGGACCACTTGAAGCGTCGGGCAGCTTCGATGAGGTGAGACGGAATGTCCGTCTCGAGGTCCTCTAACCCAGAGGTAGGGCCTTGGCCATCTCCATCCTCGTCCAGGTCTTCGTAGTCGTCCAGGTCGTCATCAGACCGGCTCTCACCACGCTTCTTGACCCGCTTCCGATCGGATGATCTAGGCGCTTCTCCGGGATCGATAGCTTCTTCATCTTCCCCACGCTGCTCTTCTTCCCACCCCGATCGCTTCCGGAGCACTCGCTTTCGCTGATGCTCCTTGACCGTGATGGTGTCCTGACCGTCGCTACCTGCATCGTCGACGGGGCCAGAGCCTCTGGGTGACCTGTCGCTGGCATCCACGCCACCGAAGGTATCATCCATTGCCTCTTGAACCTTGCCCACCACGGCGGGGGTAATGGCTCGGTCTGGACTAATGGCCTGGGACAGATCCGTCCCAACACTAACAGCAGATTCGGTGTTATCCGACATGGGGCTTGCCTCCTCCAGGCGTCGCTTCCTCAACAAGAGGGTAGGTCGGCCTCAGTATCTACTGAAGGTTGTACCGCAATCCCGGTGTCTATGTCAACCAAAACCGTCCTTGTCGTGCATCCCGATATCCTTCAAGCAGCGGTCCCGGTGCTTTTTGGACCGAAAGACCATGCGACCGTCATCGGTGTACTCGTGATGCTTGAACCTGGAACGGGCATCGGCCACCTGATCTGGATGGACGCCAGCCGCGTCAGAGAGTAGGGGGTCAA